>ERZ773133.402-NODE-402-length-62376-cov-13.529404_pt1 | contig 62376 bp, 54 predicted proteins | sample MGYA00580861_ERZ773133 | MGnify/ENA primary metagenome ERZ773133 (study PRJEB29015, sample SAMEA2737844) | human gut metagenome | biome: human gut; feature: human-associated habitat; material: faeces | place: China | collected 2012 ...
TTTCTGATTGACAGAAAAGATTTGGATACACAGACAACAATGGCATTTCAGGCATATGCCAATAATGACTTGATTGATGTTGATGAAACAAGTAATATCAATGATTTAAAGAAAAAGTTAAAATCAGATGACAGACAGGTTATAGTAACAACTATTCAAAAACTGCACAGGCTTGTTACAAAAAGATTAGATGAGGATAGTACGGATTACAGCAAAATTAAAAATTTAAAAATTGCATTTGTAGCAGATGAGTGCCACAGAGCAGTCACACCGGGAACAAAAAGAGAACTGGAACGGTTTTTTGGCAATTCATTGTGGTTTGGATTTACGGGAACACCGCGTTTTGCAGAAAATCCTTATCCGCAAATGGGAGATTTACCGCGTACGACTGAGGAGTTATATGGAAAATGCCTGCATAAATACACAATACAAAATGCAATTCATGACAATGCGGTATTAGGATTTCAGGTAGAGCATAATGGACCGAAAAATATGGAAGATGAAACCGACAGCCGCCTTTATGATAATGAAAAACATATGTTGAAGGTACTAGATATCATTTTGAATAAATCGTACCATAAATTAGGGTTTCAAAATGGTAAGGGACAAACATATGAAGCATTGCTGACAACGAGTTCTATCCAGCAGGCACAAAAGTATTATGATTTACTGACACGTGTAAAAAAGGGTGAAACACCGCTTGAAATTCATGAAAAGATAAAGCAGATACTTCCGGATTTTCCGAAATTCGCTATTACATATTCGGTGTCGGAAAATGATGAAGGTTCACAGGTAAATCAGCTTAAAATGCAGCAATCATTAAAAGATTACAACGAAATGTTCGGAACAAAATATGAATTATCACAGATTCAGGGATATAATGCCAACCTAAATAAAAGACTTGCAAGAAAAGCTGCAAAATTTAAGAGCCGGAAAGAACAGTTGGATTTGGTAATTGTTGTAGACCGTCTGCTCACAGGCTTTGATGCACCGTGTCTGTCTACAATTTATATAGACCGGCAGCCTATGGGACCGCATGATTTAATACAGGCATTTTCAAGAACAAACCGCATTTATGATACGCATAAGACCTATGGACAGATTGTTACATTTCAGGCACCGCATCTGTTTAAAGAGTGCGTTGACGAAGCGGTTAAATTATATTCTGCCGGAAGCAGTAAAGAAGTATTAGTGTCTGAATGGGAAGAAATTGAACCCCAATTTAAAAAGGCATTGGCGGCACTTCGTATTGCTGCTGAAAAGCCGGAAGATGTCCCAAAGCTGTCAAAAAAAGAGAAGAAAGACTTTGTAAGGATATTTCAGAATTTCGACAGTTTATTTGCACAATTAAAATCATTTACACGATATGAGGAAAGTAAGCTTAAAGGATATGGAATTACAGAAGAGGAGTATATTGACTACGCCGGACATTATCTGAATGTACTGGAGGAACTCAAACAAGACAAAACAGACAGTGGAGATGACCCGTCAGGGACACAGCCGGTCGATGAAAATTATGAACTTATGGCATACAGCAATACCAAAATTGATTATGAATATATCATTAGTCTGATTCAGAATATCGTAACACCGGAAGATGAATCGGTTGAAATTACACCGGAAGAACGTCAGAAAAAGATCGATGAAGCAAAGCAGTATGTTGAAGAACTGCATAAAGAAAATCCGAAAGTAGCGGCAATTATGTCTGATTTAATTTATGAAATTGAGATGGATGAAAACAAATATAAGGGACAATCCATTTTAAATACGGTTGAAAATATGAAACAGGAGTGCATTGAACAGGTTGTTACGGACTTTTGTGTGGAATGGTATGCGGCAAAGGAAGATGTTATGTATGCGGCAACACATTATAAAAACGGAGAAATTCCAAATGAAAGTGTCATTAAGACAAATGTTAATTATACACAATATAAAGAGCAGCAGGAAAAGGCACTGCCTAAATTTAAGTATTATGCGAAGTTGATGGCGGAACTTAAAAAGACATTAGATGAAGAGGTTAAACCGCTTCTTAATCATTAATAGTATAGTATTGTTTCTATCAGCGTGAGTCCTTTTAAGAAATGGAGGCTGCTTATGTTAAATGATATAGACAAGACAATGCTTTTTTGTGAGTACTACAAACAATGGATAGAGGTATATAAGAGGGGCGCAATCAGGGAAGCCACAATGTCAAAATATTTGATGACACAAAAATGGGTTGAAAAACTCGCGCCGCAGTTAAAGGTTTCAGAACTTACCAGAACCGTCTACCAGCAGATTTTAAACGATTATGCAAAAGAACATGAAAGGCAGACCACACTGGATTTTCATCATCAGTTAAAAGGGGCGGTTTTGGATGCGGTTGATGAGGGAATGATTGAGCGGGATCCGACCAGAAAGGCAATTATTAAAGGAAAGACACCGGGAGCAAAGAAAATCAAATACCTGAACCAGTTTGAGCTGCATACTTTGATAGCCCATCTTGACATTAAAGAAAAAGTAAACTGGGATTGGTTTATTTTGTTAGTCGCAAAGACGGGGATGCGATTTTCTGAGGCGCTTGCCATTACACCGGCAGATTTTGATTTTGCAAGACAGTCCCTTTCCATTAGTAAAACATGGGATTACAAAGGAAATGGCGGATTCCTTCCAACGAAAAACAAATCCTCTGTACGAAAAATTCAGATTGACTGGCAGATTGTTGTGAAATTTTCAGAACTGGTAAAGGGACTGCCGGAGGATAAGCCTATTTTTGCCGGAGAAACAAAGGTGTATAATTCTACTGTAAATGATGTGCTTGCAAGGCATTGTAGGGCATGCGGAATTTCTGAAATATCCATACATGGACTGCGCCACACCCATGCATCATTACTGCTGTTTGCGGGCGTGTCGATTGCCAGTGTTGCAAGAAGACTGGGACATGCCAGTATGACAACAACGCAAAAGACCTATTTACACATTATTCAGGAACTGGAGAATAAAGATGTAGATTTAGTAATGCGCACATTATCGGGATTGTAATACAACATCTAGGAAAAAGAAAACGAAAAGAACTTACGCTGATTATAAAAGCTCTTGAAAAATCTCCCATTTCATGAAAATACTTCTTGACAAAACCCTCATTCTGTTTTACTATCATATAAAACCTACTAGACTAATATGAAATGTAGGAAATGAGAAATGGAGGTAAGCTTGTGAAAAAGAAATTATTAAGCCTTGGGCTGATTGCCGTATTACTGACAGGGTGTCTGACCGGCTGTGGAAGCAATAAAAACAGTGTACGGATGATCAACGTTTCTTATGACCCTACAAGAGAATTATTTGAAAGTTATAATGAGATATTTGCACAGCATTGGAAAGAACAGACCGGACAGGACGTTGAGGTGATACAGTCCCACGGCGGTTCAGGAAAGCAGGCACTGGAAGTTTCTAACGGTCTGGAAGCTGATGTTGTGACACTGGCATTGGAATATGACATTGACGCAATCGAAAAAGCCGGATTGATAGAAGACGGCTGGGTTGATGAATATGATGATGACAGCGCACCGTACACTTCAACGATTGTCTTCCTTGTAAGAAAGGGCAATCCGAAAAACATTCACGACTGGGACGATCTGGTAAAAGACGGTGTGGGTGTGATTACACCGAACCCAAAGACCTCAGGTGGTGCAAGGTGGAATTACCTTGCAGCATGGGGTTATGCGCAGGAACGTTACAACGGCGATGAAGCGCAGATGAAGGAGTTTATCAAAAAGCTGTATCAGAATGTACTGGTGCTGGATTCCGGTGCGAGAGGCGCAACAACTTCATTTGTGGAAAATAATCAGGGCGATGTACTGATTGCTTGGGAAAATGAAGCATATCTTTCCATGTTAGATTGCCCGGACGATTATGAAATCATTACACCGGGTATCAGTATTCTGGCACAGCCGTCCGTTGCGGTTGTCGATTCGGTTGTTGATGAGCGCGGGACAAGAGCCGTTGCGGAGGAGTATTTATCGTATCTGTATTCCGATGATGCACAGCGTATTGCGGCGGACAATTATTTTCGCCCGGTCAATGAAGAAATTTTGCAGGAATACAGCGATGTATTTGATTTGAATATGAAGTTAAAGACGATACATGATTTTGGCGGCTGGGACAGTGTTTCGGCAAAGCATTTTGCCAACGGCGGTATTTTTGATGAGATTTATGAAAAGTAAGCAAATGTGTTTGAGAGTGGAGGAGTCATGAAAAAGAAAAATAAAAGAGTGATTCCGGGTTTCGGAATTTCAATGGGTGTTACGCTTACAATGGTGAGCGTTATCGTGCTGATTCCATTGGCAACACTGGTAATTTATACGGCGCAGATGAGTTTCACGGAAATCATTGCAACAATAACAAGGGGCAGGGTATTATCAAGCTTTTATGTCAGCTTCATCACCGCATTTGCGGCATCGGCAATCAATGCCGTTATGGGACTGATACTGGCATGGGTACTTGTCAGATATGAATTTCCCGGCAAACGCATTTTAGACGGAATGATTGAACTGCCCTTTGCACTGCCGACGGCGGTTGCGGGTATTTCTCTTACATATTTAACAACCGACAGCGGCTGGATTGGCAGTTTTTTTGCAAAGTTTGGCATACAGATTGCCTATACCAGACTGGGAATCACCTTTGCACTGATTTTCGTGGGAATCCCGTTTGTGGTGCGTTCTATCCAGCCGGTGCTTGAAAAGTTAGACACGTCTTACGAAGAAGCGGCAAGCGTGCTTGGTGCAAGCCGTACAAGAATCTTCTGGAAAGTCATTTTCCCGGAGGTTTTACCGTCTTTATGTACGGGCTTCGGACTGGCATTCGGCAGATGTCTCGGCGAATACGGAAGTATCGTGTTTATTGCGGGCAACAAGCCGTACTACACAGAGATTACACCGTTAATTATCATGTCGGAATTACAGGAATTCGATTATCCGAGTGCAACGGCGATTGCACTGGTAATGCTGATAGCGGCATTTCTCATTTTATTTATCAACAACCTGATACAGGCAAGAAATACTAAAATATTAAACGGCAACCGTTAGGAAGCGGAAAGGAAGGAAAAATGAATCAGAATAAACAGTCTGGTTTTGTAAAGTGGCTGCTGATAACAATCAGTGTTTTGTTTTTATTTGTAATGCTGGTGCTTCCGCTGTTAGTTGTAATAACACAGGCATTTAAAAGCGGGGTAGCCGCTTACTTAAAAGCAGTTACGGATAAATATACCGTCCGCGCCTTACTGCTGACACTCGAAGCGACACTCACCGCTGTGGTTGTAAATACCATATTCGGACTTTTTGCGGCATGGACGATTACAAAGTTTAAATTTAAAGGCAAGAAATTACTGACAACGCTCATTGATATTCCGGTTACGGTATCCCCGGTTATCGCGGGTCTGATTTTCATTCTGCTGTTCGGAAGACAGAGTGTTTTATATCCGATACTCAAAGCGTGTCACATCAAAGTCGTATTTGCGGTACCGGGTATTATCCTGGCAACCGTCTTTGTAACATTTCCGTTTATTTCAAGAGAACTGATTCCGGTGCTTGAAACGGAGGGGACAGACGAGGAAGAAGCCGCAGCCCTTATGGGTGCAGGCGCATTTACGATTTTTAGGAAAATTACTCTGCCGCATATCCGCTGGGCACTGCTGTACGGTATTGTTTTATGTACGGCGCGTGCAATGGGCGAGTTCGGTGCGGTATCCGTTTTATCGGGACATTTAAGGGGACTGACCAACACCCTGCCGCTTCATGTGGAAATTTTATTCAATGAGTTCCAGTATGTACCGGCATTTGCCGTATCATCCATTCTCGTGATTCTGGCAATTATTCTGCTGGTCATGCGGAGTGTGCTGGAGCATAAGGGAAAGACTACGAAAAAGCCGTTATAGCACGGCAGAAAGCAGGAAATTATGTATGTTGAATTAAAAGATATTAATAAAACGTATGCCGGCTATCAGGCTTCCAATCATGTCAGCTTCGGCATTGAACAGGGCAGGCTGATTGCGCTGTTAGGACCGAGCGGCAGTGGTAAGACGACCATTTTAAGAATGATTGCGGGACTTGAAACACCGGACAGCGGCGAAATCGTCATTGACGGCAAGGTAGTCAACAACATTCCGGCAAGTGAACGCGGTATCGGCTTCGTATTTCAGAACTACGCGCTGTTCCGCTATATGACGGTATATGACAATATTGCATTCGGTTTAAATGTTAAAAAAGAGAATAAAAAATATATAGATGAAAGAGTCCACGAACTTTTAAAACTCATCAGCCTAGATGGACTGGAAAAGCGGTATCCGAGCCAGTTATCCGGCGGACAACGACAGCGTGTGGCATTTGCAAGGGCGCTTGCGCCAAACCCGCATCTGCTGTTGTTAGACGAACCGTTTGCGGCGATTGATGCCAAGGTCCGTCAGGAACTCAGAAGCTGGTTAAAGGAAATGATTGAAAAACTCGGCATTACCAGTATTTTCGTTACGCATGACCAGGACGAAGCGATTGAAGTTGCCGATGAAATTATTATTACCAACAAGGGACACATTGAGCAGAAGGGAACACCGCTTGAAATTTACCAGAACCCGCAGACGGCATTTGCGGCGACGTTCTTCGGACAGACTTCACAGATTACCAATTATCAGAGCTTTCACAGCTTTCCGAAAGTGGACAATGTCGATAAAGCGATTATCCGTCCGGAATTTGTCAAAGTATCCAAGAAAAATGAAGTACAGCGTTTCGGTCCTTCGGCTTCGGAAGGTGTTGTGGAGCGCGTGTCTTTCAGAGGTGACAGCTTAGAACTGCTTGTCAATGTAAACGACAATCAGATTATTGCCAAAAGAGGATTGGAAGAAAAAAGTATTGCGGTGGGAGAAAAGGTTGATGTATTCATATATCGGCTGTTTGTAACGGTCGGAGAAAAGGCAATGCTTTTGGAAAACCAGTCACTGGTAGATGATTCAGTATTTATCTAAAAATCAAGATAGAAAAGCCGTGTTGTGCGGCGGAATGGAAGGTGCCATGAAAAAGAAAGAACTCTCAACAGATGTGTTGATTATCGGCGGCGGGACAGCGGGTTGTTTTGCGGCGATGACGCTCGGAAAAGAAAAAAATATCAGCGTTTTGATTGCTGAAAAAGCCAATATCAGGCGGAGCGGCTGTCTGGCGGCAGGTGTCAATGCAATTAATGCGTATATTACGGAAGGCAGAGTGCCTCAGGATTATGTAGACTATGCAAAAAAAGATGCAGACGGCATTGTGCGTGAAGACTTACTGCTTTCAATGTCAGAGCGGTTAAACCATGTAACGGATGTTATGGAAAAAGCTGGACTTGTCATTTTAAAAGATGAAAACGGCAAATACGTTACAAGAGGAAACAGAAATATCAAGATTAACGGGGAAAATATTAAGCCGATTCTTGCAGAAGCGGCATCCGCACAGGAAAATGTAACGGTTTTAAATCACGTCAATATTACAGATTACATTGTGAAAGACAACCGCATTTACGGGGCTTACGGCTTTGATGTTAATGAAGAAATCTTTTATGTGATTCATGCCAAAGCGGTCATCTGCGCAACCGGAGGCGCGGCAGGACTTTACCGTCCAAACAATCCGGGCTTTTCAAGACATAAAATGTGGTACCCGCCGTTTAATACCGGTGCGGGCTACGCAATGGGCATTACGGCAGGCGCTGAGATGACAACCTTTGAAATGCGTTTTATCGCACTGCGCTGTAAAGATACGATTGCACCGACAGGAACGATAGCACAGGGTGTATCCGCAAAGCAGATGAATTCCAACGGCGAAATTTATGAAACAAAATACGGTCTTACAACTTCCCAACGTGTATACGGAACGGTTATGGAAAACAGAGCCGGACACGGACCATGTTATTTAAAGACCGATGAGATTACAAAAGAGCAGGAACAGGATTTATACAAGGCATACTTAAATATGGCGCCGAGCCAGACTTTAAAGTGGCTTGAATCCGGCAAGGGTCCGTCAGAGCAGAATGTGGAAATTGAAGGAACAGAGCCGTATATTGTGGGCGGACATACCGCAAGCGGTTACTGGGTAGACAATAACAGGGAAACAACAATTCACGGACTGTTTGCCGCAGGCGATGTTGCAGGCGGTTGTCCACAGAAATATGTAACAGGCGCATTAGCCGAGGGCGAAATCGCGGCAGAAGCGGTGCTTGATTTCTTAAAAGATGAAAAGCAGACAGCAGCCAAAGATGCGGACAGTGAAGCAAAGCAGAATGAAAAGCAGGCAGAATACGAGCATTTCTTAAATAATCCTCAGGGACTTCTTTCAACAGAGCAGTTAGAAGAAACAATGCAGAAAATTATGGATCAGTATGCAGGCGGTATTGCAACAGACTACCGTTATAATGAAAGCCGGTTGAAGCTGGCAGCAGAAAAGATTACAGCACTTCAAAAGCTGGTGGACGGTCTTTCTGCACAGGATATGGACGATTTACTCCGCATTTACGAAGTCAAAGAACGTCTGGTTGTCTGTCAGGTCGTTATCGCACATCTGCTTGCCAGAAAAGAAACACGCTGGCACAGTTTTGCGGAAAATGCGGATTATCCTGAAAAGAATGCCGATTGGGAAAAATATGTCAATTCCCGCATGAAAGACGGCAAAATAGAAATCATTTTCAGAGAACTGGTGACGGGAGGAAAACACTATGAGCATACGAATTACACAAAATAACTGCGTAGGCTGCGGAAGGTGTATCGAAGCCTGTCCCGGCAACCTGATAAAAAAAGATGCACAGGGAAAGGCAGTCATTAAGCACATTTCCGACTGCTGGGGCTGTACCTCGTGCTTAAAAGAATGTAAGACAGGCGCAATCAGCTTTTATCTGGGAGCAGATATGGGCGGTGCAGGAAGTACGCTGTCTGTCAAGTCCAAAGGGGACATTCGTGAGTGGTGCGTTACATCGCCGGACGGCAGTGTACAGGTTATAGAAGTCAACAAAAAAGACGCAAATAAATATTAAGGAGAGAGAGTATGGGAAATTTATCACATCTTGATGAATTGGAAGCGGAAGCAATTTATATTATCAGAGAAGTGGCAGCGGAATGTGAAAATCCGGTAATGCTATATTCGATTGGAAAGGACAGTTCGGTTATGCTGCATCTCGCGATGAAAGCATTTTATCCGGAGAAGCCGCCATTTCCGTTCTTACATATTGATACAACATGGAAGTTTAAGGAAATGATACAGTTCCGTGACCATATCGCAGAAAAAATGGGTATTGAAATGCTTGTATATACCAATGAAGAAGGTGTAAAGGCAGGCATTAATCCGTTTGACCACGGTTCAGCCTACACAGATATCATGAAGACACAGGCATTAAAGCAGGCATTAAATAAGTATCAGTTTACGGCAGCATTCGGCGGCGGACGTCGTGATGAAGAAAAGTCCCGTGCAAAGGAACGTATCTTCTCATTCAGAAATGCGGCACAGGCATGGGATCCGAAGAACCAGCGTCCGGAAATGTGGAAGCTTTACAACACAAAGATCCACAAGGGCGAAAGTATCCGTGTCTTCCCGATTTCCAACTGGACGGAAAAAGACATCTGGCAGTACATTAAGCGTGAAAACATTGAAATCGTGCCGTTATACTTTGCAAAGGAACGTCCGGTAATTTACCGTGACGGAAACATCATCATGGTAGATGATGACCGCTTAAAGTTAAGAGAAGGCGAAAAGATTGAAAATAAGAAAGTACGTTTCCGTACACTCGGCTGCTATCCGCTGACAGGCGGTGTGGAATCCGATGCGGAAACACTCGACGAAATTATCGAGGAAACATTAAGTGCAGTATCTTCAGAGCGTACCAGCCGTGTGATTGATCACGAGGAAGCAGGCAGCATGGAGAGAAGAAAGAAGGAGGGTTATTTCTAAAATGAAGGGATTATTAAAATTTATTACATGTGGCAGTGTTGATGATGGAAAATCCACCTTAATCGGACACATTTTATATGATTCAAAACTCCTTTATGCAGACCAGGAAAAGGCACTGGAGCTGGATTCCAAGGTCGGAAGCCGTGAGGGTAAAATCGACTACTCTCTGCTGTTAGACGGTCTGATGGCAGAAAGAGAACAGGGTATTACAATCGATGTTGCATACCGTTATTTTACAACAGACAACAGAAGCTTTATCGTTGCCGATACACCGGGACATGAAGAATACACAAGAAACATGGCGGTAGGTGCTTCCTTTGCGGATTTAGCCGTTATCTTAGTCGATGCAAAACAGGGTGTGCTGGTTCAGACAAGACGTCACGCAAGAATCTGTGCATTAATGGGAATCCGTTACTTCGTATTTGCAGTCAACAAAATGGACCTTGTAGGTTATGATGAAAAGGTATTTGCAAAGATTCAGGAACAGATTGCAGAACTGACAAAGGAACTGGATTTACAGAATGTAACGATTATTCCGGTATCTGCAACAGAGGGTGATAATGTTACCGTAAAATCACCGAATATGCCGTGGTACAATGGTCAGGCACTCCTTTCGTACTTAGAGCAGGTTGATATTACAGTTGCTGCCAAGGAACAGGGCTTTTATATGCCGGTACAGCGTGTATGCCGTCCAAACCATGAATTCAGAGGCTTCCAGGGTCAGATTGAAGCCGGAAATATTCATGTGGGCGATGCAATTACAACACTGCCAAGCAATGAGCAGGCACATGTAAAGAGTATCCATGTAGGCGATAAGAATGTAGATGCCGCACAGGAAGGCCAGCCGGTAACGATTCAGTTAGACAGGGAAGTGGACGTATCAAGAGGCTGTGTATTATCAGTTGATTCAGGTATTCAGACAGCAGCTGCTGTGACGGCAACGATTCTCTGGATGGACGATGATGTTCTTGAAAATGGAAAGAACTTCTTTATCAAGCTCGGTACAAAGATGATTCCGGGACTTGTAACAAAGATTGTTTCTCTAATTGATGTCAATACAGGCGAGAAAAAGGAAGTATCTTCCTTACATAAAAATGAAATCGCAGTCTGCGAAATCGCATTTGCAGACAGAATCGTAGCAGATACATTTGCATCACATAAGACACTCGGTGAACTGATTTTAATTGACCGTGTAACCAATATGACTTCTGCCTGCGGTGTTGTTACTGAACTGCATGCCGATGAAGACGGACTGGAAGAAAAGAAAGTCAATAAAAAGCTTCGTTCAGCTTTAAACGGTCAGAGTGCAGTAACCGTGGAATTCCCGGTAGGACAGCACGGCATTACACTTGAACTGGCAGAACAGGTTGAAAAGCAGTTAAGCGCAGAAGGCAGACATACTTATCTGTATGCGCCGGAAGCCGATGAACCGGTAGAAATCGTACTGCACCACCTGACAGAAGCCGGTGTCGTTGTACTGCTTGTATTAGATGAAGCATTTGCAGGAAAGACCTTTGCACAGGATGACAAGACTTATTACAGAAACTGGCAGCCGGATGGTACGCTTACCGTATCCGAAGCGGCAGAATTTGTAAAGAAAGTATCTTCCTATGCGGCGGGCGTATCCGTACACGGAGATTTTATCTAATGCTGCCAGGGGCACAAAGCCTTTCACCCGCCGGAGCTTGCTCATAGGAGGGCAGAATTGTGGGAGTGCGTAAGCGCACAACAATTCGTGGGCAGCATATAGACGTCCAGAGCCGGGCAAAGCTGTGCCAAAAGAGGCAGGCTGCCCGGCTCTGCGTTTATATACAGCGGTATACAGCAGCGGCACACCTCATTTGAAACTGTTATTTTTCCATGAAAAAGTAGTTGACACATGGGAGAATATGGATTATACTAAATTCAACTTGAAATCATAGTAAGTAGATAGGAATAAGAGGAATATGAAATTTAACACACAATTGCTGCATGGAAATGCAATTAAGCGGTATCCTGACGGAGCGACACTTCCACCGATTAGTCAGGTCAGTGCTTTTGCATATGAAACAGCACAGGATTTGGAAAAAGTTTTTAATAACAGGGCACCGGGATATGCTTATACAAGAATCAGTAATCCGGTTGTCGATTCCTTTGAAAGAAGGGTCTGTGAACTGGAAGGCGGAAAGGGAGCGGTTGCCTGTTCCTCCGGGATGTCAGCCGTGACACTTGCCCTGTTAAACATTCTGGAAGCAGGCGATGAGATTATCGCAGGCAGCGGACTGTTTGGCGGAACGATTGATTTATTCGGTGATTTAAAGGCATTTGGAATTACAACCCGTTTTGCAAAACAGATTACGGTTGAGGAGATTGCACCGCTTATTACAGATAAGACAAAGGTTGTCTTCGGCGAAGTCATCGGCAATCCGGGACTGGATGTTATCGACTTAAAAGCCGTTTCCGAGTTTGTACACAGCAAGGGCATTCCACTGATTGTGGACAGCACAACGGCGACACCGTATCTGGTACAGCCGATTGCATACGGCGCGGATGTGGTGGTTCATTCATCATCAAAATATATCAATGGCGGTGGCAATGCAATCAGCGGTGTTATTGTTGACAGTGGTAAGTTTTCATGGGACAATAAAAGATATCCGGGATTTGCCGAATATCAGAAGTATGGTGAATTTGCCTACGTTGCAAAGCTGCGTAACGGAATCTGGAGAAATATGGGTGGCTGTTTAGCACCGATGAACGCATTTTTAAATTTTATCGGAATGGACACCTTAGGACTGCGGATGGATAAGATTTGTTCTAATGCCTTAGAACTTGCAAAGGCAGTTGACGGATTAAACGGTGTAACAGCCAATTATCCGGCATTGGAAAACAATCCGTATAAGCCGCTGGTAGAAAGCCAGTTAAACGGTATGGGCGGCGGAATCTTAACTCTGCGTGTCGGCTCAAAAGAAAGAGCGTATCAGTTGATGAACCATTTAAAATATGCACTCAATGCAACGAATATCGGTGATGCGAGAACGTTAGTCATTCATCCGGCTTCTACAATTTATATCCACAATACAGAAGAACAGATGCGGGACGCCGGTGTCTATGCAGATACAATCCGTGTCAGTGTCGGTATTGAAGACGGCAGCGATTTAATAGAAGATTTCACTTCGGCAATTAAGGATTTAGACTAAGAAAGCTTTATATCAGGAGGAAGTACAAATGGCAACAGATTATGCAGTGTTAAAAAAGGGCGGATTCATGCGCCAGAAACAAAAAAACAACTTCTCTTTAAGACTTCGTGTAGTCGGAGGAAATCTTACGGCAAAACAGCTGGCAAAGATTGCTGAAGTTTCGGATAAATTCGGTGACGGATACGTACATCTGACATCCAGACAGAGCGTAGAGATTCCGTTTATCAAATTAGACGATATTGACGAAGTAAAAGCAGCATTGGCAGAAGGTGACGTTGAACCGGGCGTATGCGGACCGAGAGTCCGTACCATTACAGCCTGTCAGGGTGCGGCAATCTGTCCAAGCGGCTGTATTGATACATATGCTCTTGCAAAAGAACTGGACGACCGTTACTTTGCAAAGGAACTGCCGCATAAGTTTAAATTTGGTATTACAGGCTGTCAGAACAACTGTCTGAAATCCGAAGAAAACGATGTCGGTATTAAAGGTGGTATTCAGGTACAGTGGAAAGAATCCGACTGTATCCAGTGCGGTGTCTGTGTAAAGGCATGCCGCAGCGGTGCAATTACATTAACAGATGGAAAGATTTCCATTGATGAGAGCAAATGTAACTACTGCGGAAGATGTACCAAGGCCTGTCCAACCAATGCATACGATGAAACACACGGTTATATCGTATCCTTTGGCGGATTATTTGGCAATCACATCAACAAGGGTAATACAGTGATTCCGTTTATTGAAGACCATGATAAATTATTAAAGGTCTGTGATGCGGCAATTACATTCTTTGAACAGAATGCACAGGCAGGAGAACGTTTTAAGTTCACAATTGACCGTGTCGGAAAAGAAAAATTTGAAGAAGTAATAAAGGAGGCATATGCAAATGGCTGATTTTCAGATAGATGATACAGTAGATATTACCGATGTTGTCTGCCCGGTAACATTTGTAAAGGCAAAGGTAGCACTCGAAGAATTAGATGACGGACAGATTTTATCCATCCGCATGAATGACGGCGAACCGGTACAGAACGTGCCACGCAGCATCAAAGAAGAAGGACATCAGATTTTAAAACTCATTGACAATGAAGACGGAACTTATGACTTGATTGTCAAGAAGGTTGAAGACGAATAAAAAATACGAAAAGGAAGGTACGATAATGGCAGAACGAATTAATGCTGGGGATTTTGACAGCAAGGTTTTGGCAGACGGAACATTTGCACTTGTAGATTTTTACTCTGACAGCTGTGTTCCATGTAAAAGAATGTCACCGGTGCTGGCAGAGTTAGAAGAAAGCTATGCCGGAAAGTTATATGTCGGTAAGGTCAATATCGCATATGAATCCGAACTGGTTGAAAAGTATGAAGTGTCATCAGCACCGACATTCGTCTTTTTTAAAGATGGAAAAGAAATACAGCGTCTGATAGGTGTACAGAAAAAAGCAGATTTAGAGAAATTCATTTCAGAAAATGTTTAAGGAGGATTTAAAGAATGAAGATTACAGTAGCAGGCGTAGTAAAGGAAGTAAAGGACAATATCACGATTTCCGAACTGATTGCACAGGAAAATGTAGAAACACCGGAATACGTAACCGTTTCAGTAAATGATGAATTTGCAAAGAGCGCAGATTTTGAAATACAGCAGTTAAAAGACGGTGACAACGTAGAATTCTTATATTTCATGGGAGGTGGACAGTAGTGGCTTTTACAAACGACCAGTTAGAGCGCTACTCCCGTCACATCATTTTAAAGGAAGTTGGCGCTAAGGGACAGAAAAAATTATTAAATGCAAAGGTATTAATTATCGGTGCAGGCGGACTCGGTGCTCCGGCAGCATTATATCTGGCAGCAGCCGGAGTCGGAACAATCGGTATCGTAGATGCGGACGAAGTGGATTTATCAAATTTACAGCGTCAGGTTATTCATACAACAGCAGATATCGGCAAGGCAAAGGTACAGTCTGCAAAGGAAACCATGAACGCAATCAACCCGGATGTAACAGTCAATACATACCGTACATTTGTTACATCTGAAAATGTTATGGACTTAATTAAGGATTATGACTTTATCATTGACGGTACAGACAATTTCCCGGCGAAGTTCTTAATTAACGATGCCTGTGTAATGGCAAAGAAACCATTCTCCCATGCAGGTATTATCCGTTTCAAGGGTCAGTTAATGACCTATGTACCGGGAGAGGGACCGTGCTACCGTTGTGTATTTAAAGATCCACCACCAAAGGATGCTGTACCGACCTGTAAGCAGGCCGGTGTCATCGGTGCAATGGGTGGTGTCATCGGCAGTCTACAGGCAATGGAAGCTGTAAAGTACATCTTAGGCGTTGGTGATTTACTCACAGGTTATTTATTAACTTATGATGCATTAAAAATGGAATTCCGTAAGATTAAGCTGCCTTCAGACACATCAGGTTGTGCAGTCTGCGGCGACCACCCGACAATTACGGAATTAATTGATTACGAACAGGCAGAATGTGACGGCAAGTAGAATAAGCCGAATATAAGACAGGGAAGGAAAACAGATATGGTAAAACTTTCACAGACAGATTATGAAAAAATGGTGGCACACGCAGAGTCAGAACTGCCAGATGAAGCCTGCGGTCTGATTGCAGGAAGAATTGAAGGCGATGATAAGATTATTGAAAAAGTCTATCTGCTGACCAATATTGACCATTCTAATGAGCATTTCTCACTGGATCCGAAGGAACAGTTAGCAGCCGTAAAGGATATGCGTGCAAATGGATTGAAACCGCTTGGCAACTGGCACTCTCATCCGGAATCACCGTCCAGACCGTCCGAGGAAGATAAGCGTCTGGCATATGACAGCAGTGCAAGTTATCTGATTTTATCCCTGATGGACAGAGCAAATCCGGTACTCAACTCATTCCATATTGAAGGCGATGTTTCAGAAAAAGAGGAATTTTATGTGGGATAGTCTGATTATCGGCAGCGGACCGGCAGGACTTGGCGCGGCAATCTACGGAAAGCGCGCCGGTCTTTCGGTACTGGTTGCAGAAAAAGAATACATGGGAACCGGTCAGATTGCAGAAAGCGGTCAGGTGGACAACTACCTCGGACTGGTCGGCAAAAGCGGCTATGACTTGGGCGAAATCTTTTTAGAAGATGCCAAAAAGCTGGGCGTTGAATTTTACGAAGGTGAAGCCGTTGCTTTTGAAAAAAAGGAAAACAGCTGGAGCGTTTCATTTGAGAACGGCGAAGTCATTAAAGCCAAAACAGTCATTTACGGAGCAGGTGCAAAACACCGTCCGTTAGGTCTGCCGGAAGAAGCAGATTATGCAGGAAAAGGAATCTCTTACTGTGCAATCTGTGACGGTGCTTTTTATAAGGGCAAAACGGCAGTTGTTGTCGGCGGCGGCGATACCGCATTAGACGATGCACTGTATCTGTCCGATATCTGTACACGGGTTTATCTGGTTCACAGACGGGACGAATTTCGCGGTTCTGCAAGAACGTTACAGAAAATCCGTGAAAAGGAAAATATCACGGTGATTACCAATGCAGTGATTACTGCGGTTTCCGGAGAGAAGAAAGTGGAAGAAGTGACGTTAAATAACGGCACAAAGTTAAAGACCGATGGTGTTTTTGTGGCAGTTGGCATGATTCCGCACACGGAGCATTTAAAAGACTTCCTAGAGCTGGATACACAGGGCTATGTAGTCGCAGATGAAACCGGAAAGACCTCACAGGACGGCTTTTTTGTGGCAGGTGATGTGCGCACGAAGCATTTACGTCAGGTTATAACAGCTGTTGCAGACGGCGCCAATGCCGCAGTATCGGCTTCGGAATATATCCGTCAATTATAACTTATAACAGTTTTACAGGAAAATCAATATCATTAAATATGTACCCTTCCGGGTTGTCAGGCGGAAATTTTAAACGTCTGGTGGCACGGGAGGGTGATTTTTATTAAGAGGCAGTTCTTGTTTTTTTATTTTTCGTTTATTATAATAGAAATTATGATGTTAATTCTACGATATGCAAATCGAAACATCATTTAGAAAAAATAGAAAGATAAAGCAGTGTTTGTCACTGCGGAAAAGAGGAACGATTGATTCAGCGTGTACCACATTATTATAAAGCATTTCACTGTATAGCCTCGGACTGCCGGGATAACTGTTGTGTCGGCGGCTGGGAGATTGATATTGACGAGGAAACAGCACAGTATTACCTTTCCATGGAGGGAGAATTTGGTGACCGGTTAAGAAACAGCATTACCCGCACTGATGAATACTGCTTCCGTTTAAAGAACGGCAAATGTCCGTTTCTGGACAGCAAAGGTCTGTGTGAGATTTATCAGGTGCTTGGTGAAGATAAAATGGGCGTTGTCTGTACCCAGTTTCCGCGCTATACGGAATATTACGGTGTGGTCAAAGAAACCGGCATCGGACTTGCCTGTGAAGAAGCTGCAAGAATTATCTGTCAGGATAAGGAAGCATTTACATTCGATGAGAAAACGATTGACGAAGAGGAAGCTGCCGATGCAGAATTTGATGCACCATTGGCAAAGCAGCTTTTTGCTGTGCGCAGTCAGATATTTGCAATGCTCACCGATACGAAAATAGCATTGGAAGATAAACTGATACTGATATTAGAAGTCTGTCATCAGTTACAGGAGACAGTCAACGTCAATGATACTGCTGCCTGCAACCAGATTGCGCAAAGCAGTTATACGGAGTGGGAAAAATTTGCAGATACACCAAAACAGAGCTTGCAGATATCAAAGAATGATAGTGCCGGTGCAGACCGTCAGGACGGGCTGGAACGCATTTTGTATGCGTATGATGCGCTGGAAGTTTTAAATGAGGACTGGAACCGGCAGAAGGAAGCCCTTTTTTCGGTATTGCATGGAGAGGATTTTTCAGCACAGGCATACAAGGACAGCTTTGTGCGTTTCAAAAGGTCAGTGCAGGAGCGTGAGCGGGAATATATTAACCTGACGGCATATTTTGTATTCCGTTATTTTATGAAAGCCGCATACGACCATGACGTATACGGCAAAGCGCAGCTGATTACAGCCAATTACTTAGTATTACAGGAAATGGATTTTCTGCGCTGGATTCAGAATGGTGAAAAGTACGGATTTGAAGACCGTATGGAACTCATTCACATTTTTTCAAGAGAAGTTGAGTATTCAGAGGAAAATCTTGAAGACCTTGCGGAAGAATTTTTATTTGACGATATTTTTGAAAAAGAACAGCTTTGTGCGATATTAAAGGGTTGACAAATGAAGCTGACAGCGTATAATTAATTTCAATAGAATTGAATAGGTGAGAAACCGTTGAAGTGGAGATAACAGCAGAAGATGCGCTTACAGAGAGCCGGGAGTGCTGAGAACCGGCAGTATGCAGTCTGTTAAATGGACCACGGAGGGTATGGTCAAAGAGATAGCATTTATCTTTAGTATTCCATAACGTAAGGCATACGTTACATGCCGGGAATATGATAGTATTCCATAGAGTTGTGTGACCGGCGGCAGAGCCGGATGCAAAGCAAGGTGGCACCGCGGTAAGAAGAACCGTCCTTGAATGAACGATGTAATTTTGTTCATTCAGGGACTTTTTTTATGTAATAGGAAATTCCGATAGAATTCCCTATTACACAAAAGGCACTACGTGCCGATGATGCACACTCGCGCGAAGATGTAGTTTGTCGCAAACGACCGCGCTCGGCGCGAGAATGTGCAAAGCACATTCTTATTTATAAAAGAAAAGGGGTAAAAACAATGATTAAAGAAGCAATTGCACAGTTAGTAAAAAGAAACGATTTAACAGCAGAAACAATGGGTGAAGTCATGGAAGAAATCATGACCAATCAGGCAACGGATGCCCAGAAAGCATCTTTTCTTACGGCATTAGCCATGAAGGGAGAAACAATTGATGAAATCACGGCGGCAGCAAAGGTCATGCGCGCGCATTGTGAACGCTTTTTAAATGATATGGATGTCCTTGAAATCGTAGGAACAGGCGGGGACGGCTCAAACACCTTTAACATTTCCACATTGTCATCATTTGTGGCTTCGGCTGCGGGAATCCCGGTTGCAAAGCACGGCAACAGAGCGGCTTCCAGCAAATGTGGCACAGCAGACTGCCTTGAAGCACTCGGCGTAAAAATTGATATTGCGCCGGCGCAGAGTGCGCAGGTTTTAAAAGAAATCAATATGTGTTTCTTATTTGCACAGAAATACCACACAGCAATGCGTTTTGTCGGCGGTGTCAGAAAGGAAATGGGAATCCGTACCTTATTCAATGTGTTAGGACCACTCGCAAACCCGGCTGGCGCAACCATGCAGTTATTGGGTGTATACAGCGCTGAACTGGTAGAACCGCTGGCACATGTTTTACATAACCTTGGTGTAAAACGTGCCATGGTTGTTTACGGAACCGACAGCATTGACGAAATTTCTTTAAGCGCTCCGACGAAGGTCTGTGAGTTTAAGGGGGATACCTTTAAAAGTTATGAAATTACACCGGAGCAGTTCGGTTTAAAGCGTTGTAATAAAGAAGAACTGGTTGGTGGAACACCACAGGAAAATGCGCAGATTGCAAGAGATATTTTAGCCGGAAAGCAGGGGACAAAGATGGATGCTGTTCTTTTAAATGCCGGTGCGGCAATCTATATTGCTTCCGATAATCTGACCATGCAGGAGGCAGTTGATAAGGCAAGAGAATTGATTATGAGCGGTAAAGCGGCAAAACAACTGGAATTGCTTATTGAAAAAACAAACTAATTATGCTATAATTTCCTCATAGGGGTGAATTGGGGAATATACAATAACAAAGAGTACATAATCGTGCCGGATAGATGTATGAACCGTGGAATTTCACTTTCTGCGGTTCTTTTTTTATTTTATACTGCCTCAATGATATACACCGAATAAGGATAAAACGAGGTATGGCTTATGAGAAAAAGTAGTTTGAAAAAGTTTCTGATTATCACGTATGCTGCAATTGCATTAATTGTTGCGGCTGTTGTGTCGGGTGTGGCAATTTATTATATCCGGTCCTCGACCGATATGGCATACAGCAATTATGAAGATGCAATGAATCAGGGCTACAATACGGAAATCAAATCTGAGGTACAGTCTTCTATCGCGGTGATGGAATACTATTACAACCGTTTTAAAGCTGGCGAACTTACAGAAGAACAGGCAAAGACAGAAGCAAAGGAAGCAGTCCGTAAAATGCGTTACAGAGATGATAACAGCGGATATATGTGGATTGATGCAAGCGATTACAGTCTTGTCATGCACCCGATTCTGCCACAGAATGAAGGGCAGAACCGTTATACCTTGCAGGATCAGAACGGTGTCATGATTATTCAGGAGATTATGAAGACAGCTAATAACGGCGGCGGATATAATCAGTTTTATTTTACAAAAGCAGATGGTGTGACAGTTGCCTTAAAAGTGGCTTATTCACAAAAATTTGAGCCGTGGGGCTGGATTGTAACAACAGGCAATTATGTCGATGATATGGAAGCTGAAATGTCAGAAGTAAAGGGACAGATTCGTGATAATTTTTCATCAATGGTTATGATGATTGTGGCTGTTGCAGTAATCCTTTTAATTGTTGCAATTATTCTTTCTTATATTGAAAGTGAAAATATTATTGTGAAGCCGTTAAAGCAGATTCAGCAGATGGCGGCGCGAATTGCAGACGGCGACATTACGCAGGATGCTTCGGTAAAGATTATGAATGATATCGGTCAGACTGCCGTTTCCTTAAATACGGCACAGGGCAATATTAAAGAACTTGTAGCCAATATTTCAGGCGTATCGAAAGAAATCAGTACGGCACTTGACAGCTTCAGGGAAGCCTTTACACGGATGTCTGTATCTATCAGCGACGTATCAACGGCAGTAGATGATATTACGCAGAATGTAACTTCACAGGCAGAGTATACAAGAGCTGCCACAGAAGATGTTGAAGCCATCGGCAATGGCATTGTGCAGACAGAAAAAGAAGTAGAACATTTAGACAGTAATGCACAGGATATGCAGACGTTAAATGATACTTCAACAAAGACATTAGATGAACTTGTCGGTATCAGTGAAGTGACAAGAACACAGATTCTGGATATGTATGATCAGGCGGCAAAGACAAATGAATCTGCACAGAAGATTAAAGATGCTGCAAATCTGATTAACGATATTGCAGACCAGACGGATTTACTTGCATTAAATGCTTCAATTGAAGCGGCAAGAGCCGGTGAAGCAGGAAAGGGATTTGCGGTTGTTGCAGAACAGATTGCCAACCTTGCAAAACAGTCTGCTGAAAATGTCGTGGAAATTGACCACGTTGTAGAAGAACTTCTGGTAAACTCCAATCAGTTTATTCATGTCATGGAAGGCATGCAGACCGATGTTCATCAGCAGTTTGAATATATTCATGCGGCACAGAACGATTTCAACGCATTAAGCAGCAGCCTGAAAGCCTGTGTCAGCTCGGTCGGCGCAATTGATAACATGATTGCCAGCATTGAAATCCAGCGCCAGAATATCACAGATGCTTTAACGAAGCTCAATGGATTTGCACAGGGCAATGCAGCATCTACAGAAGAAACTTCTGCAATGGCGGAAGAACTGGCAGATATGGTACATAGTTCAACAGAAACAATTCAGAATCTGAATGTACATGTTCAGAATCTGATAGAAAATGTTTCAAAATTTAAAATTCAGTAAATGATGTAAAACACCCACAGCTAAAAGTAAATGCCTGTGGGTGTTTTTTGCGTAGCGGGTAAAATTTCAGCGTGAAATTCCATGCTGAAATATACAGATATTTTAATTAAAAGAAAGTAAAAAGGGGTCGTATATTATATTCAATATATAACTTCGCTAAAGTCAGGTTTAACGAAGTTATAAGGCGGTTTTCTGAAATTTTATTATGGTCTATATTAAAAATCTCTTGAAAATCGCATAAACACTGGATATGCACGACTTCCACACGTGTTCACTTATCATATATAACTATAATATATGATATACTATCTTGTATAACTTCTTATATTTTCTTATATCTTTTATGAAAAATGTGTCAAAAAATGTGTCAAAGGAAGTATTGCAATAAGTTACATATTAAAAGCTGTGTTTTTAATATTTGTTAAATCGCAAAACTGGAATATAAGAGCTATTATATTATGTACAGCTGCTTTAATATTGTCAATTATATGTATAAAATGTACAGAAGGCTCTAAGTTTAATAAATATTTTAGAATGATTAATCACAAGTCTACACATGAAGATATATTTTCAGATGTGATAGATTATAAAAATGGTACAACTCTTAGGATTGTATGTAATGATTGGGTTTATACTGGTAAACTGCTTTTTCACCAAGAAAAAGGTAAGAACTCATGGATTATTTTAGCAGATTATATTATTGAGTCAGGAGAAGATATTAGAAATTCTGCGGACATATCATATCCAACTACAATTATGTTAAGATTATCTGATGTAATGCATATCGAATTATATTATAATGAAGAAAATACTGTATTATAGATTTAGGAGAGTATAATATTGTTTTATGGTTGTGATATTAAATTTGATTGAATGTATGTTTCGTTAGATTTTATAAACATATGTTCTTATAGAAATATGTCGATTATTGGTATATAATAGCAATATTAAATACTGATGATCGGGAGGTTATTATGAGTATAATTCAAGCAGTTATAACCGATAGTATATGTGTAATATCTGGTGATAGTAGAATGACAAATATTAAAACAAATGAACACTTTGGTGGGTTTAATAAAATTATTAAATTAAACAAAAATATTATGTTTGGCGTTACTGGCGATCCATTTGATAGTTCTGAATTATTTCACGGGTATTGCTACTATGATATGGCAAACGGTTTTCTAAATTCAGATAATATGTTTGATATTTCATATGATGATTTTGTAAATATTATTTTAAATAGATACAATGAAATGTATAAAGAACACATGACTAATAAGAAACAATATGATATTGGAGATATTATATGTGGATTTAACGGAAGTGAATTTGAAATAATTACCATTAGTCTTGGATCAACGATAGGTCTTCCAGATGGTGTAATGACCGTACATAAAGCAAAAGATTTCCCGTATAAAGCAGCGATTGCAGGATTAGAAAAACACAAAGACAATTTTGAAACTTTGGCACAAAAACAATATTTTAAAAATAAAGAACAACTAACAATTAGACAATGGAAAAATATTATGCAGGAGGTAGTTGACGATGGCTCAAAATTTGATAATACAATAGATAATAATTTGAATTTTGAAACAATCCGAAAAATAGAAAAAGATGGAGATATACTTTTCAAATGATTATTATTTAATGACTTTAGAAGATATACGAGATAGAATGTTTATTAAAAAATATCCATTTTTTAATAATACACTAAAATTGTTGAAAACATTAGATTTTAAATTAAAAATATATAGCGGAGACATTATGAGAGAGGTTGCATTTAAGCCTCTCTCACTTTAATTTTTAAGTTCTCTATTCTTTTAATATTTTCACTACGCTCCTACCATCTAAACCTTATCTAAAAATCACTCCTACAATTATTACAATGCCACTGTTTCTTGACCTTTTGCGAAAAGATGCCAAACATTGCTACTGATGTTGCTTTTGATACACCTGATATTTTCTTGCAGTTTGTTGAATTGCAATATGGACAGTGAACCTTATTCAACCACTCTTGGGCTTGTGCATTGGCGGTAGCGATTTGCTGTGGAGTTAGGTCGGGAATTGCTGGATTAGTTTCTTTTGTACCATATTGATTTTTAAGTTCACTCCATAGTGTTTGAGCGTCCTCATCAGAGCAATTTGTTATTTCTTGAACATATGACATTCCTTTTAGATTTTGATTTTGGGCTATTAATACAAAAATTTTTGTTGCTTCGTTATCATTTATTTCATAATTAAAATAGTGTCGTGCATCTTCTAAGTTCATAACTAACTCTCCTCTTTTTTGTTTTATTATAGCAAAAATATAGATATTATGCAATTAAAGACTTTAGGCGAGTCTACATCCGCATTATCTAAACTTGAGGAAGCTCTCCAAAAAATATCACAAATTGGAAACGTTGGAATGCCACAAAAGGCAATGTCCAATAAATTATTGATAGATGCTTTTTCAGAATATTCCATTGATGCTACTAAAATGGCTCTTGCTCAATCTAAATTGAATGAGAACCAAATTAAATTAATCCTTTCCTCAAAAGGTCTTAAAGGTGAAATCCTTGAAACTACCGCTGCTGACTTAGCTAATGCTGCATCGGTTAATGCTGTAGCGGCGGCTGAAAAGAAAGCAACAGCTTCTACTATTGGATTAGGTAATGCATTTAAAGGATTGGGTGTTGCATTAATAAACCATCCAATAATGACAACTATTGCTGTGGTTGGCACAGCTATTGCATTATATGTTCAATTCGGCAATACTCTTAAAAATTTGCAGAAAAAAGCGAAAGAATCTAAACAAGAATATGATGATGTTACCACTGAAATCAAAAGCTTAAATGATGAACTTAAAACTACACAAGATAGAATAAAGGAATTACAGAACAAAGATGTCCTTACAATTGTCGAACAAGAAGAATTAGATAAATTAAAGGAAACTATTGCTCGAAGAAAGGGTCAGGATGCTGCTGATAAAGCACAAGATGCAATTACGAAAAAGTTAGAAAGTTATAACGGACATTACGCAATTAACGACCCGGATATGACATTACAGGATAATCCTTATGTCTATGATAAAGGCGATAGAATTGATGCGGCTAATTGGGATATAGAACAAGCAAAGCAAAATAATCAAGAACTTGAAGCTCTTTATGAAAAACGTAGAGAAATTGAGGAAAAATATAATAATGATGCTTCTCAATTTACTAATGATAAAGAATGGAAGAACAATAAAAAAAATATAGAAAGCAAAAAAGCCTATATTAAATCAGTGGAAGATTCTGCTTCTGCTTATATCGAAGCTTTGATGGACGAAGATGATGCATTATATGATTCTAATGGTAAAATTATTAAAGGCAAGGAAGAACTTGTAAATAAACTGCTAGATTTATATAAGAAAAGCTGTTATGATGGATTGGAGTCGGAATGTTAGTTTTGTGAAATACATACAAATTAAAACTTACTACCACAGTTATTACATTTCCAAGTTTTACCTATATCGCCTGCACCAAAGATACCAAAGAATCCAATATTTGACTCTTTTTGAAGAATATATGTTCTTGTGGATTATTGTCATAATTTAGTGTATAATAAAAATGTTAAATACTAATGATTGGGGAATACATAATGGGAATATTATCATATATAAATAGTATTGTTACAATTGCTAAAAATGGTATAGATGTAGGTTATTTTCTACACTCTCATCATTCTTTTCAAAATAATAAAGTAACACATTATTTTGAAAATTATCATAAACATGTTACTATTTATAATGATGGTACAGGAATAGTTATCAATGAGTTTAATATGGTGTTTAATAAAAAAGAAAAAACATTTCTTAAAAGAGGATTAGACATATCTGATGGAAAAAAGGAAGCAGCCTTCCCTTCGTTAGATGAAATGAAAAAAATTAAAATTCAAGATAGATTCTCAAAGTATGGTTTTTGGTATTATTCAGATGACAATATCATATCATCTGTTAAAGAAAAATATTGGACGGATGAAGATGATGAGAACGATAAAGAAAATATTGTTTTAAAGAATAATAGTAAGATTTTTAAATGGATATTCAAATTTAATTACAGTAGAATTTATCCCAATAGGAAATATAAGGTAGTATATGTAATGAGTATTCCTGGAATGTATCCTATTAAAAATGGTAAACTTGATATTAGTTCTATAAATGATGAACAATTATTAAATGATTTAGAATCAGGAAATGCTACAAGTATTAAAATAAAAAATCCAATACGAAATTTTTACTATACAATTTCTTTTGAAAGTGATATACTTCTTGAAAGAGAGCCTAGATGTTTATTAAAAAGTGCTAATCAGCAAGAAGATATAACTTACCCAAAATTAAAACATGAATATAATACTATATACAATAAATATACATGTAATATAACAAAACCCAAAATTGGTTCAATTATAAAAATCGACTGGCAATTTAAGGAGGAATAATCATGAAAGTATTAAAGGACAAAGAATGGGGTAACTAATATTAGTGTTTGACTTTAAAGGAGCTTCGTACTAATTAATCTAATTAGTACGAAGCTCCTTTTCATATTTACAACTTTTCCATTACCTGAGCTATTACCACTTATATCCACAGTTCTTACAATGCATACTTTTTCTTACATCAGAACTAAGTAACCCGAACATTGCCCCACCTACTGCTTTCTTTCCAAATGAGATTTTTTCTACATTTGTACTTCCGCAGGTAGGACACTTCGGTTTATTCAACCACTCTTGGGCTTGTGCATTGGCGGCAGCGATTTGCTGTGGAGTTAGGTCGGGAATCATAGGATTAGTTTCTTTTGTGCCATATTGATTTTTTAATATTCCCCACATTTGTTGTGCAATTTCAAATGAACAATTAGTTAGTCTTTGAACAAACGAAACACCGTCCATATTTTTATTATCGGCTATTAACATGAGCATTTTAGTTCCATCCTCATAACCTATCTCAGTATCAAAATATTTTTTAACTTCTTCCAAATTCATAATATCACCTCTTTTAGATTATATCAAATATAAATAATATATGCAATTAAAGACTTTAGGCGAGTCTACAACGGCATTATCTAAACTTAAAGAGGCTCTTCAACAAATAGATACTAAGTATTATTAAGCAGTATCCAGAAGCAAAAGAAGCTTTATCAGAATATATAGCTGGTATTATTAATGAGCAAGAACTGTTTGCGCAATTAGAGAATGTATATAATGATGACAAAACTCAATACGTTAATGCTGTATTAGAAAAAGTGCAGGCTGATGAAGAATTTTTCTCATCTCTAAAGACAGGTTATCCAGAAGTATTGGCTGAAATACAGAATTTTGTAAATCAATCTAATACTTTAATGGAACAGGCTAAAGAAAGCTATATCAACAGCATTGTTGCTGAAGAAGAAACCTGTGATAAATTCCTTTCATTTATTAAGCAGACATATCCTGAATTGTACAATGAATTGGCTGAAATATATGGAAATGATAAAGAAAATTTTATCAGACATATTATTGCCGAAAATGAAACCAATAAGGATTTTATTGACTTATTTAAGGATTTAAACCAGAATCTGAAAGAATTACAAAAGACAAAGATTGAACATTAGTTCTAATGTGAATTTATTCTACTATTATATCACAACAATTCAACCACTCTATAAAAAAGGGTTACATATTTAGAATATATGTTTTGGTAGTATTCTGTCGAACATTGTTATATAATATTATTATTAAATACTAATGATTGGGGAACTATATGAAGTTATATCATGGTACGATATCTACAGGGGCTGAAAATATCATTAAAAATGGCATAAAACTAGAACGTGGGAAACCAAAAGTTGATTTTGGGCAAGGATTTTATACTACGCCATCATTTAATTTTGCCATGAGTACAGCTATAAATAAGGCAAATAAGACTAATGCTTATGATAGTGAATTAAATGTAAAATCCTATGTATTAACATATAATTTTGATTTAGAAAAGGCAAAAAAGAATTGAGTTGATAGGCTGTGATATAGTAAAGGAAAAGAAGGGAGATGTTGTAAATGAATAATCTATCTATAGAAAAATATAAGTTTTATTTAATGGAACAGTTAGTTGAAGACCATAATGTATCTCAACTTGAAGCACAGCATATCATTGCTAAATCAACTATAAATAAAATGTTAAAAACTTCTCCTGATTTTATAATGCATTATTCAATTGAAGATACAGCAGAAGAAATATGGAATGAATATGTAGGAATTCCTATGGAGATGTAATATGATTAAAAGGAGCCGCGCACTCATTACTTAGTGCGACAGCTCCTTTTTAACAGTACTTAATTTCAAAATAATCTAAATATGCTTTATATCTGTCCTGAGCTGTTAAACAAGTATCAGTCAGATTTCACAATACCGAAAATCCAAAAATCACAACCCCAAGTACAACAAGCACAATGCCGGTTGCACGGTTTAAGGTCTTTGGTGCTGCTTTATTGGCAAACAATGCGGCAATGCGTGCCCAGATTAAGGTAAAGACAATGCAAAGTGCAAAAACAGTCCAGTCCGGCGCACCACCGATGGTAAAGTGGGATAAAGCACCGGTCAGCGCAGTAAAAGTCATAATAAAAACGCTTGTGCCGACCGCAGTTTTTAACTCATACCCTAACACACTTGTTAAAATCAGAAGCATCATCATACCACCGCCTGCACCGATAAATCCACAGATAAAACCGATAATAACGCCGCAGACGACAGACTGAACGGCTCTTTTTCCGGCAGAAATGCCCTGCATGGCTTCTTTGGTCGTCATAACAGGCTTCACGATAAATTTAACACCTAAAAGAAAAGTCATAAAGACTGAAAAATTACCCATCGTTGCCGATGGAACAAGGCTTGCAATGTAGCTGCCGACAACGGTAAAGGTGAGTACACTCGCCATCATAATCAGACCATTGCGGATATCCAGATTTTTATTTTTGCCATATGTAAAAGCAGAAACGGCACTGGCAAGAACATCAGACGACAGCGCAATGCCGATAGCCATATAAGGGTCCATGTCAAGAAATGTAATCAGCATCGGACTGATAACGGCAGCCGCACTCATTCCGGCAAATCCGGTGCCTAAACCGGCTCCCATACCGGCAAAAAAAGTCACAAGAAGTGTAAATAAAAATGTCATGATAAAAATTCCTTTCGTAAAAAGCAAAAAAAGAAACCGCCGAAGCGATTTCTTTAGGGGGAATTGTAATAAGCTTTTAGTTAAATAAATAACTGTGTGCTTGTTATGTTTAGTATTATAACAGAATGAAAAAAATTGAAAAGGCCTAACTTTTTTCTAGTACCTTATCAAAAATATACTTACAATACCCTTTTAAATTTCGCAATGAGCAGACAAATAGGACGGCGGACCGGACGCAGAAAAAGCCAGATACCGGAAAGTATCCGGTACACGGGGTGCTTCACTGTAAAAGCATGACCATTGCGGACAATGCCTGTCAGTCTGCCATAAATTTGTGAAGATAAAAGTGGACCTTCTACTGCTGTCTGGTTATCTCCTACCGTATAAAAACCGTCCTTGGTGATACGGCATATCCGGTGTAAGACTAAAATTCCGCTTTTTCTGCGGTATAAAATCACGTCGCCTCGTTTTAACAGACGACAGTCTGCCTTTTCAAGTATGGCAGAATCCCTTCCAGGTACAAAAAGTGGATACATACTGTATCCCTGTGGCTGAACCTGAATCGTATGCTGTTCTAACAGTTCAGGTATATTCCGTACGAAAGAATCCGGGGTATTTGTCTGCATAGCATATCCTACTGCTTTTCCGGCATATTATCCGGACAGCCGTTATAATCGGAACGAAATGTGCTTTCAGCAAGCTTGGAAGCGGTACCGCCGGACTTTGAACATGCCTGACAAATATCAGCGCCGGGATTGGCTTCGCTTCTGCCAAAACGACAGACAGTTTTATCACCGCTTGCCATAAAAATACCTTCTGCCTGTTCAGGAACAACATGAATCATTGGTTTTTCATATGCAGCCATAATAGAGTTACCTCCATGAATTGAATCTTATAATGGTTTCATTATAAGTCGTAAAGCCTGCTATTGTCAAGGAATTGCGATAATGATATGATAAGAAAAGAGATAAAAAAGATATAGAAAGCGGGGCTTGCAGATGAAAACAATGGCGGGTTATGTGGTAAGACAGCTTGCGGATACATTTTATATTTTACCGACCGGACAGCGGATTGCAGACAGACGCCGCTGTTTAAAAATTAATCAGACAGGCTGTGTCATCTGGGATTTACTACAGAAGGATTTATCATGGAAGGAACTGCTTGCGGCATACACAGAATATGTCAATCAATCTGTGGGAACAGAAAGTAAAAAGCTGTCAGAGCAGGATTTAATCCGTGATTTAAGTACGTATGTGCAGACACTGTTCCAGTTTGGCATGATACAGTTATCTGATGACGAAATGCAGGCATTTCCATTTACAGAGTACAATTTTAAAGAATGCTGTCACACTTATTTTCATATTGCGGGAATCCAGGTTTATTATGAGGGCAGGCAGGAATGGCTTCATTCGTTTCTGCAATCATTTTCAGAGCCGGCTGATGAAATCACTAAAAAAAACGGCACGCAGACAATAAAAAATATACCGGTACAGAACTGGTATGTAAAGCCGCTTTCACAGGTGCCGGAGATTTCCGGGAAAATGCTGTTGTTTGGCACACAGATGGATATTTACCACTGCGATACATATTATATGTTGCGTTTCCCTTCAAATCATCATCTGGTGTTATGTACGCTTTCATTTGACGGTAAAGAGGCTGTATTTTATTATGATGGCGCGACACAGCAGGAGGCGGTAGACGAACTTTTTTATGGAGTCCGTACAGTATTTTTTTATTTTGCAGCACTTCATGGAAAATATGCTATCCATTCTGCCTCAAACTGCTATAAAGAAAAAGCGTGGCTGTATTCGGCACCTTCGGGAACCGGAAAGACTACGCATATTAAGCTGTGGGAGCAGTTATATCATACAGCGGTCTTTAATGGGGATTTGAATCTGATTGGCATAGAAGACCGGCAGGCTTTTGTGTACGGAATTCCGTGGTGCGGGACGTCGGGGCATTACAGTACCGGTAAAATGCCGCTTGGCGGTATCATTTTGTTAAAGCGGGGGACACAAAATAAAGTATGTATATTGCCGGAAGATGAAAAACAGCTGTTTACGGCACAGAGAATGATTTCACCAACATGGACACCGAAACAAAACGATGCAAATCTTTTATTTGCAAAGGAGCTTTCCATGCAGATACCCATCTGGCGGCTTTACTGCACACAACAGCCTTCGGCGGCAGAGGTGATGAAGGAAGCCATTGACAGGTATCAGGAACAGGCAATGCCTGTGGAATCAAGATTGGACTAAGGATTTCATGATCAGGTATATATTAAGGAAGAAATAATGAAGAAAAAAATAAAATGGATTTGTGAGCGGCTAAAAAGCGGGCGGTTTAAGCAGCTTTGGATTCAGACGGTATGGATTTATTCGTATGTGAGAATGTACTGGAAAGAAATCGTGTTTTACACGGGAACGGGTCTTCTCGGTACGGTAATCGGACTGGTAAGCAGTCTGCTCTCCAAAGATTTGGTTGATTTGATTACCGGACATCAGGCTTCGCGGCTTGTTATGACTTTTGTGTGGTATATCGCATTTTCAGCCGGAAATATCTGTGTGACACAGTTGTTAAATTATCTGTCCAATATGATTTCGTTAAAAGTCGATCAGGAAATGAAGGCAGACATTTTCCACAAAATGCTGACAACACGTTTAGAACCGCTGATGGCATATCATACGGGAGATTTACTGACCCGCTGGAGCAGTGATGTATCTGTGATTTCATCGGGTGTGTTAAATTGGATACCGAATCTGATTATTTATACCGCAAAATTTATAACGTCTTTTGCAGTGGTATTTTACTATGATGTTACCTTTGCCCTGCTGGCGCTGATTGGAATCCCGGTGAGTATTGTGATGTCAAAAACGCTTCTTTCCAAAATGCAGGCTAATAATAAACAGAGTGCGGCAATGAATGCGAAAATGTCGGGATTTCATCAGGAAACCTTTTCAAATATTCAGGCAATTAAGGCATTTGATTTAATTCCACTCTACGTCTGCAAGTTACAGGAACTGCAAAAAGACTATTTTTTGATGAAAAAGAAATTTCAGAAGCTCAGTGCATTTACATCGATTATGATGTCTTTTGTGGGGATTGTGGTTTCATACAGCTGTTACGCGCTCGGCATTTACCGGGTGTTTACCGGGGCAATTACATACGGTACAATGACGCTTTTTTTATCGCTGTCGGGCAGTCTTACAAGTACGTTGAATGCCTTAATCGGCATGGTTCCGACAGCTGTTTCGATAACGACTTCGGCAGGCAGGCTGATGGATATTCTGGATATGCCGCATGAAGATTTTTCGGATAGAAAGCAGGCAGAAGTTTTTTATAAGAAAAATAAGCGGGCGGGAATCGGTGTCTGCATGGAAAATGTATCGTATGCATATCATACCGGAAAACAGGTATTAACAGACGTGGATTTTTGGGCAGAGCCGGGACAGCTTACGGGACTGGTCGGGGCTTCCGGCGGCGGAAAGACGACAATGCTTCGTCTTTTACTGTCACTGCTTGAACCGCAGCAGGGAACAATGAAGCTGTATGCAGATGATAGTAATTCTGAACAGGCATTTCCGCTCTCTCCTGCCACCAGACAGCTTTATGCATATGTACCGCAGGGAAATGCGATGTTTTCGGGAACGATTGCCGACAATATGCGAAGTGTCAAACCGGATGCCACAGATAAAGAAATCATAGACTGTTTAAAAAAAGCGTGTGCATGGGAATTTATCGGACAGCTTCCGGATACCATTTATGAAAAAATCGGGGAACGCGGGAACAATTTTTCAGAAGGGCAGGCACAGCGCCTTTCCATTGCAAGGGCACTGCTTAAAAATGCACCGGTACTGCTCCTCGATGAAGCCACTTCGGCACTCGACATTGAAACGGAAAAACAGGTTTTAAAAAATATTATGGAAGATTCACTGCCGAGAACGTGCATTGTTACGACACACCGCCCGACAGCATTGAAATTATGTAAAAATGTATATGCCATACAGGATACACGCTGCAGGCAGCTTTTGCCGGAAGAAATACAAAAAATCATCAGGGACTTTTAAAAATCCCTGATGATTTTTTGTATGCCGCCTGTTACGGATTCTTATGTATTAGCACATACCGACATCGCCCCAGTCAATCGCATCATAAGGCTGGTGTCCGATACGCTCCCAGTTTGGATAGCGGTTGCCGTTATCAACATCGTAGCTTCCCCAGTATTTTTCAAGCTGGAGTCCGCAGCCGTTGTAACGGAAAGCCGGACATCCGTTACAGCCAAAACGCTGGATATAAGAAGTTGTATTATTATAGTCCGGTGCATGCCATACACCATTCATGTATTTGCTGTCGCATTTCGGTGCGGAAACCCCACTGTCTGTATTGTCACCGCTGGCAGCATATACCCCTTCATAATGCTCCTCTGTGTCGATAATGACAGGTTTTTCATAGTTTGCCATAACTGATAAACCTCCAATTCATTACATTTCTGTATTAGAATAATCCTTTTTATTTAGTCAGTCAATACTTTTGACCTATTTTTCAAAAAGTTTTAAATCCCGCAAAAGACGGCTGCGCTGGGAAGCCTTTTTAAAAATGGACAAGGTACTTGTCTTGCGGATTCTGCGGTTGTTTCTCAAAAAACGGATAAGTGTTGTGCACCACAGATATGGCCATAAAAGGATACAGTCGGAATGGCTGTTTCCCAGTTTCATCTGATGGTGGAATTCACAAAGAAACCCTGTCAGACTGCTGTTTTTTAAAAATACCATACGGTTAGTGCTGGAATGTCCGAATTCTTCCGCTTCCAGTATTTCATCCATTAAGGCTGCATAGTGCTTGCGGTTGTGGGAAAGAGCCTCCTTTTCAGAAACATTTCCAAATAAAAATGAAATCTGCGTGTAAGGCAGTCCCAGATACAGTACACACAGCGCCGTAACCGCTTTCGCAAAATTTTCAAGCCGTGTTTTTTTTAGAAGCTGTAAAAAGACCTCTTTTGTGTCCTGTGAAAGGCCGCGTTTCCAAAAGACTGTCCAGTCACATAACAGCTTTACACCAAAACCCGCACGCACAAAGTGCTGTAACATATGCAAAAGCAGGTAGTACGCATCGTAGGGGTCAGTGGCGGCACAGATGGGATATCCCAGTATGGTTTTGTGAATCCTGTGACTATTATATTCAGGTAAAAGCGCCGCAATGTCTGTATTTAGTTCATTTTGTTCAAATGGTTCGGAAAGCATGGCATGCAGTTCAATATGAAAATGTTCCGGAGCCGTAAATACAGTATGGTGATGTGTCAGCTGTGTGGATTCTTTTTGAAATCCGTGGTTTTCCAAAACGCAGACAGCCTGTTCAAACTGTGCAGGATCTGGAATCAGCAAATCGATATCTCCTGACTTGCGCGCTTCCGGGACAGGATAAAGCTGTGCAGTCTGCCAGCCTTTTAAAAGCAGGACAGAAATGCCGGCTTCTTCCAAAAGGGTAATTAAAAAACTGCTGTAATATAACAGTCGGTAATTTTGCAGGACAATCTGCGTGCTTTTTATCTGTACCTGTTGCATTAGGTCTTGCGGGATTTGCGGTATCTGCAAAGTCTGTGCCGGTATAAAACTGCCGGTTTGATTCTGTATCGGTGTGGAATTTTGCGTTTCACACTGCGCTGCGCAGACATTGACGGCGGTAAGCGTATCATACAGCAGGGATAAGACACTGTGTCTGTCTGCGGTATGAATCAGTTCTGTCCAGTTCATATCATCAGAGCATTTTTTAAAGAAATCCGATACAAGGCGAAGTTGTTCCCGGTCGGCGGATTCTTTGTCAAAGCCTATAGCCGGGTCGGCTGAAAGCGCAAATTTTAAAAAATGAAGCAATATAAAATCTTCGTTTCTCATTTTCGTAATCCTCTCCATTTATGAAGTAACAGCTGCATAGCATCATTGTTTTTATAAAGTATGATAAAGACAAAATTTACTACTAACGTACAGCAGACCAGACGCAGTGTCATATCGGGAATGATGCCGGTAATATGAAACGCAGCTGTGCATTTTTCGCATAAAAAATGAGCTGTGAGCCATACAGCGCCACATTCGATACAGTAGAGCAAAAGCCTTCGGTAATACGGAAATACCGGTGTCTGGAAGTGATACTTATATAAAACAAACGGTTCAATCCAGAGTGTTGTGGTAACGGTGCTGATAAAAGTTCCCATAAAAACGCCGAATGTACCAAAGCGTTGTGCCAGTATAATGGAAACAATCAGATTAATCAGTGCTTCGGCAATGGATTTATACCGGTCATACCAGAACAATCCCAAAGAATTTCTAAAAATCAGGCAGGAACGGGTAAGCCCCCGGATATAAAAATTAATGCACAGAATCCATACGATATCGGTTGTAAACAAATATTTTTCACCGAAACTCAGCACAATAAAGGGATTGAGCAGCTCAAACAGGCAGATTGCGGCAAAAGAAAACATCCAGTGGTTGAGTAAAAAGACGGAAGAAAAAATCGTCTGCACCCATTCTTTGGAAGCTGTTGCGCCGAGGTTGCCGACACTGGCGGTAATCCCCTGAAAGGTTTCGTTTAAGACCTGCTGGACAGAGCCAATCAGCAGATAATAATTGGAATAACAGCCGACACTGGCAATGCCGACAAAGCTTGAAATCAGCAGGTTGTCAGTGTTATTGACAATCACATCTCCGATTTTGTGCATCATCATGGCACGGATATTTTTTAAAATGTGCTTCCGCTCCTGCTTTTCAACAGGAGCAATATTTTTATCCCGCAGAAACGGGAAAATCCGCTCAGCTTTTTTTGAAATGTAAATGTTTGAAAACAGTGTCGTCAGGATATATACATATAAGTACAAAATGAAATTTTTCGTAAGCAAAAGGACCGCAATCTGGACGATATCCTGAAGTACCCATGAAACGGTTTTGGACAGTGTTCCAATGTACATGAGCTGGTGGGCATCAAGCAGGGTGCGCTTGTATACAAACAGATAAGACAGCACTGTGTTAAACAGATACAGGATATAAATATAAGTCAGGTGCGGAATATCCGGTTTGTTTTTAATTAAAATGTCCATAAACGGAATGACACAGATTCCGGCGGCGGCAACAAAAAGCGCCACAAAGCGGTAAAACCACTGATACAGGTGCATAATGGATTTCTGCGCTTCCGTGTTGCCGTCTGCAATTGGTTTATACAGGGCAAAGGAAATCGCCGTTTCAATGCCCATTTCCGACAGGGACAGTACATTTAAAATGTCAGTAAATAGTCCGTTGATACCGACGTAATTTTCCGACAGCACATGGGTAAAAACAACGCGCACAACATATCCCATAAGAATTGCGGCGGCTCTGGAAAACAGGGCAATGCTGGTATTGTATGCAGAATACTGTGTACGCGATTTGCTGTTCAAAAAAAAGACCTCCAATCATTGTGGTTTCATAAAATTACTGCTCTTTTTCAAAAGAAGAAGGTTCAGGAAAAAGCGCGGAAAAAGCGGTATTAATCTGTGTTTTGGCACGTTCAAAATCAATGGCTGTATTGGCATCATTGATACAGATGATATCTGCTTTCTGATTTTTAATGACAGACACAAGCTTTTTATTATCCGAAGCCGCATTAAAATAGCGGAAGCTGTGGCAGACATTTTCCGCTGTAAAATAACCGGTCAGTTTCTGCCATTCCCGCAAAAGGTACTGGTTGACATCGTCTGCATGACGGAACTTGTGTAAACAGGTTGCATCTAAAAGTGGATACTCCTTTTCCCAGAGTGTTTCATAGGTTGATCTGCAAAGTGGTGAAGCGCCGTGTACCGTATAAAATCCGGAAAACAGCGGAAAAGCCAGTTCCAGAAAGTTATAACAGAAATAAAGTGGCGGATATCCGGGTTTAAAATAATTACGCCACTGATGGCGGATATTTTCACGTTTGTTAAAATATTTTGACAGCACCAGCGTATTATTTAAAAAGATATGTGACATGACCGGATTGGCGGGATTTGCAACAACCGGCTGTAAGGCAAGCATATCACAGGGCTTTCCGCTTTTAAAAAAATGCTGCGGCGTTACCGGGCGGATTAAAAAGACATCGTCATTAAAGTAGACAAAATTTTCTGAAAGTCCCGGTATCCGGTGCAGATTTAATTCAATAGTATGCGAATTATAAGTCGGCAGATACTGCGGTGGAATAAAATCCGTGTGTTTTATGATATGCAGTTTCGGGTGTGTGGTATTAAGCCACGCAGGAAGATGTCCCCATGTTACAAAATAAATATTATGAACCCAGGGTGCATTTTTTTCAATGCCGCGGAACCAGTATTTTAAATGATCCCAGTCGCGGTAGCGTTCTTTCCGGTTATCGGCTTCACTGCCGGATGCAAAATGGCTTTTTTCATCAAGCCATGCAGGGTCATTGCCATCGACCCATGTAATTACAAAATCTAAAGTGGAAGACTGCATACTTCTTTTTGTCATAAATTGCCTGCTTTCTGTTGCCATGATATAACTTATATCATATATTTATAATGTTAGGGTCAGAAGCCTCCAACTATGATGTGAGGATATTGTATGCTGCGCCTTCTTTATCCTTACATTTATAAACATACGTTATTGCGTTTTTCGCCCTGTTTTGCAGGGCTGTTCGTTCGTTAATGGCGTTTGTGCTCATTATATCATATGTTGCAATGAATTAGAAAGGTAAATGCAATGAAAAATAAACCGGAAAATAGAAATTTGCAGATAACCCGCCGGGCAGTCTGTATTCTTGCAGTCTGTGTGATTGTGGTGATTTTAGGAACAGCTGGATTGTGTTTGTATTTTGTATACAATAAAAAGCCGGTGTGGACGCAGGCAGATTTAACGGTGACACAGGAAGTTCTGCACAATCCGTACTGTGGCTGGTATCAGATTTACGGCAATACGCTGACGGACGAAAGTCAGACAGCCGGACAGAATCCGGCATGGAGTGTTTTGGATACAAAGATTTCTGCGGCTGTTGCACAGAGTGAAAGTGCCAATGACCGGTTGGCGCTGCTTCAAATCAATTTAAAACAGTTTGCAGACCGTGACCTTACCGAAAATGCGCTGGCAGAGCTGGAACATATCCTTACCCGCTGGGAAGAAAGCTCCTGCAGCCTGATTCTGCGTTTTTTATATGACTGGGACGGCAATGCGCAAAGCACCGAGCCAAACGACATTTCACAGATTGAAAATCATATGCGGCAGTGCGCACAAATACTGAATGAGCATAAAGACAATATCTATCTGGTGCAGGGTATTTTTATAGGAAATTATGGTGAAATGCACCACTCCCGTTTTTCATCCGAAGAGGAACAGATACAGCTTTTTACGGTTTTGCGGGGCAGTCTGGATGATGAAATTTATATGGCAGTACGTACACCGGCTCAGCTTCGTGCAATTTTGGCGGCGGATCATCTGGATGAAGGACAGGCGGCGGTTATAAAAACAGGGCTGTTTAATGACGGTATTATGGCATCGGAGTCGGATTTGGGAACGTATACCGACAGAAGTCGTGAACTTTCTTATCAGGATGAAGTTTGTCTTACCGTGCCAAACGGCGGCGAAGTCGTATCCGATACCGTTTACAATGACGTTGAAAATGCAATGAATACATTGCAGACAATGCACGTATCGTATTTAAACCGTATGTATGATGAAAAGGTTTTAAAAAAATGGAAAAATCAGCCGTATGAAGACACGACAGGTTATGATTATATTGGCGCGCATTTAGGTTACCGCTATGAAATCAGCCAGACGGCATTTTCTTATAAAATGTTTGGACAGACGGCACAGCTAACGCTTTCAATAAAAAATACCGGCTTTGCACCGTCATATTATGATTTTACGACAGAACTGCGGCTATGTGACATGGATGGAAATATCATACAGACTCAGAATCTGGGTGAACAGTTCTCAACCACAGCATTACAGCCGGACAGCACAGTTACACTCTCCTGTCCGGTGCTTTTGCACATCGCAAAGGGAACTTATCAGGTTTATCTGAAAATGAGCAGTCCAAAGAGCGGTGAACAAATCCGATTTGCACTCACAGAAGAACCGACGGAAAACGGATACCTGTGTGGTACCTTTATATTTGAGTAAATAGAGTTCCGATATGGAATCAAACAGACAACAAAATACAGGCGTAAATTTATATGACCGTCAGAATTCCCACTGTATCACAGTTATCAAAAAAGACTTTTTTTTGACTGCGTTTCAGTGCCATGGAAACAGTTAGTTTATACTGACCGGAAGAAAGTGCTATAAGCGGGCAGTCAACGGATACGATACACTGCTCTCCCGCCGGGAGTTTTGCAATCTCACTCCTGCCAAGTACGATGTTTTCTGACGACAGACAGGGTGCATTATTTATATTATCAGCCGTACAGCAGACAGCAGACAGTGTTAAAATGACCGGCTCATACAGGGCGGCAAAGCCGGTATTTTTTATGGTAATTATAAATTTGGAACAGTTTTTATCTGCCGCTTTGACAGCGGATAAAACCAGACAATACCCCAGACGGCGGTCGATTTGTTCAAAGACGGATTCAGTTTTGTCTGTCTTTTGTTCTTTCCATTTTTGAAGTACGGTGCCGTCATACTGGCTGTTCAGGTAAGAAACGTGCATTTTGGTGAGCGTTTCAATTGCGGTATCCCCGTCATTGTATGGATTCGGCATGATAACCTCCCCACCGTTATAAACCTGTATACACCGTTCCTGTTGAAAAGAAAGCTCTGCGCTCCTGCTCCACTTTCCGTCACCGGAGTTTACGTTCCCCCAAGACACATTATCAGAGGGAATATTACCGGAGACGGTATCCCCGGCGGCATAAGTGCCGTAGTCGGTTTCAGAGCCGGTGATGGCATCGTTATACAGTCCGGTCAGGGAAAGAATCCGTCCGCGTGTGCCGGTATCCGTATATTCAGACAGTCCCGTTTCAAGACTGCGCAGCTGTGCGGGTGTGCGCACTGCCATGGCGACAGCGCCTTTTGTGGCATGATAAAAGCTGTCTATCAGACGACAGAGGCTTTGTCTGTCGCAGAATTTGGAAGTATGCATTTCCCCCCAGCTTCCGATAAAAAGTCCCTGCGTAGTGTAGATATGTGCAGCATATTTGTAAATGATACTGCCAAGCTGGTCCATATGGGACTGGATTTGTGAAAGTCCAGCAGGTTCGTGTTCCATGCCCTTTCCTTCATCATCATAGATAATCCGCAAGATCATGTCTTTGTTATGACGGGCAAAAAAAGACAAAATTTCTTCAAAAACCGTAAGTGCCGGTGTATCAAAACTGCGTGCAGCATAATTTCCGATACAGACACGTACCAGGCACAGGGATTCCTGTTTTTTTAAACACCACTGCAATTCCTCAAAATCAGGACGTTCCGGGAGGGTAAACGGATAAATGCTGTACCACCCTCTTTTGGGATTAACCGTGTGGTCATCTGCTTTTTCAATGGATAGATACGGCTTAAATTTATTGTGTTTTTTGAATATCATTGTTATAACGCTCCGCTTTCGGTACATTTTTAAAGATTTTCTGCCGGATTAAAACGGAAAGAATACTAAAAAACATATGAAACATATAGCCGATTGGTTTTAAACCGGAGTGCATGCTCTTTCCGTGTTCTCTTAAATGCATGACCGCCGGAATTTCCACAATATTAAAATCTGATAAAAGCATATTGGTAATCATATTTGCATCCGGGTACTTTTCATCAAAATTGCCGAATTTTGAATAGCACAAGGCGGCACGGCGGCTTAATCCCTGTAATCCCGTTGTCGGGTCCATGATGGTACGTCCTGTTGACCACTTGATAATATGGCGGAATAAGAAAAATGCAAAACGTTTTAAAGCCGAGGTTTCAAAGTACGGACTGTCGTTTAAATAGCGTGACCCCAGTACAATATCGGGATAGACACCGTTTTCATCAGGGGTCTTTAACGCACGGTACAGATTGATTAAATTACCGGCATCGTGCTGTCCGTCTGCATCCATCTGAATGACATAGCGGTAATTACAGCGGATTGCATACTTATAACCGAGCTGTAAGGCACTGCCGTAGCCGAGGTTAAATACATGCGTGACAACGGCGTGGTGTCTTGCTTTGACGATCCAGTTGGTGTTATCCGAAGAAGCATCATTCATAACCAGAATATCAGCAAATTCAGCAATTTCAGGCTGCTCCAGACGGTCTAAGACCTTGGAAATATTTTTTTCTTCATTATAAGCAGGTATAATAATTAAAACTTCTTTCTGCATTAATTTGTCCTCCGCAATTATCCCTGTAAGATTTGCATTATAGCTTAAGGTGAGTAAAGTAAATCACGAATCATATGAATATCGTTTTCAAAATGGCAGGCTTTTTGTGCTGCCGCCCTGCCAAAACTTTCGGCAGTCTGCGGATGCTCTATCAGATATTCCACCGCATTTGCAATGCCTTCCGGTGAAAACGGACAAAGCAGACCGTCTACACCTGAAACAATCTGTTCGCGGTTGCCGCTGCAGTCGGATGCCGCAATAGCACAGCCAAGCACCTGCGCTTCCTGTATGGCAATGCTCTTGCCTTCAAAACGGGTCGCATGAATATAAAAATCTGCCATTTTAAAATACGGATACGGATTGGTCTGCATTCCTAAAAAAATAAAATGGTCTTCTACGTGCAGTGACCGGGCAAGCTGTGTGAGTCTGCCGTATTCCGGACCTTCCCCGATAATATACCAGTACACCGGGTACTGCTTTTCTAACAGCAGTTTGAGGGCATAAACTGCACAGTCAAATCCTTTCTGTGGTGTCAGTCTGCCAACCGTCAGCAGACGGATTCCTTCATGCATGGACTTTTCGACGGGTGAAAGTGCCTTTTGCCGGATTGCTTCGGTGTCAATCAGGTTGTGAAACACCGAAAGCTTCTGCTGACATTCTGGATAGACACCGGCAAACACACCGGCTGTTTCATCGGAAACTGCAAAAATCCTGTCAAAATCCACATAACAGTCCTTATCCAGTCTGCGTGTATACCCTGCCTGTACATAGTCAACATGGATAAATGCCGCTTTTTTAGCGGCAGATACATGATCGTGTACATAGTAGGCAGAACCGCCCTCAATATACGAAACAGCTAAGTCAAAATGCGTGTCAAACCGTTCAGATCCGTCTGATACAATCCGCCACAGCAGCTTTTCAAGCGGCGTTTTTTTGCGGTTTAAAAACAGATAGGGCAGATTCAAAAAAAGTGCGCCGTGGCAGAAGCATTTTTTCAGCACTGTTTTAAAAAGAAGAAATTTCCCCTTTTTAGATAAGACCGATTCCCCGCAGAAATGACGGTTGAGCAGGTGGACATACGGCGGCAGTTCACGGACGAGTTCCCCCTGTCCGCACAATACATATAAAGAAATATCATATTCGTTTTCAGGCAGTTTTTTTAACAGGGTTATCAGCGCGGTTTCCGCACCGGCGCGTCCCAGTGTATTGATTACAAATAAAATTTTTTTCTTCATGCGCACTCCGATATTAAAGTTCTGTTTTGTTTTTTCCGGTCAGCTGCTGTAATTCTGTAAGAATCCGTTCATTTTCCTGATTAAGCAGGGAAACCTGCATGGCAAGTTCCTGATTTTTGCGGCTTAAAATAGAAACATACTCAGAAATCTTAAATAAAAACAGCACCAGAAAAGCGGATAAAATCATCTGTGCAGGACAAAATAAACCGGCAAAAGTCCCGGTACAGAAGCTGAGTGCCGGAATAATGCCTGCAAGGATAAAAAACAGTGCAAACAGACACCACCCCAGTAAAAAGCCTTCTTTTAATTTTTTTCCGGCATAAGACAGCATTGCACAGACAAACAGCAGAATTCCGAATACAATGAGTATTATGCGAAGTATTATAGGCGGCATAGTATAATTTCTCCTTTCTTAGTGCGGGGCTTCATTTTTGCGTATCCGGGTACACCTGTCCGCTTGGGCGGATGCCGGAAACCTGTTTTAAAATCGTACCGTTGCAGAAAATATGGTTTTTCATATGCTTTTCCAGCCGGCACAGTCTGAAATATGAAAATGTCCATCCGGTAAATGCACCAATTGTCAGTCCGCCGCCATACCAGACGGGACTGGTATTTAACAGACAGATACTTGCAGCCAGTGTCATTAGACAGAAAATACAGCCGGTATACAAAGCACCGTTTAAGTCGTTAAAATAATATAAAAACAAAAAGACCGGATACATTAAAAACAGGATAAAATATCCGGCGGCAAGGCACGGGTATACCTGAATAATCGTGCCGGTATAGCCGAAGCGCTGAAGCACAATCAGGCTGACTAAAAAAAGCACGGTTGAAATAATAAACTGAATCCGCACCAAAGACATCAGTTCATCTGCAAGCAGACGGAACATACGCATGCCGGTTTTTTGAATGTCAAGCAGCCGTCCGCCGATAATGGCTTCCGAATACTGTTTGTATCTGGCATTGAATTTCATTTCAACCAAAACAATAAAAATAATGCTTGCAGAAATGTTCGTAAACATTGCCACGCATGAAGCATAATCATACGTTTCAGCACACACGAAAGAACCGGCAGTCCGGATTTGTAAATCAGATGTCCAGAATACAAAATTATGCACGAACAGTCCGAGTGTGTAAAAAGTATTGGCAAGAATCAGTTTCCGGTATTTTGCAATGTGTTTCAGTATTTTTTTATATTGGTGACTGTATTCCGTAAAATACTGCGTAAGCAGTGCTAATCCAAGGGATGCCGTAATTAAAAAGCCGGCAGTTAGAGCAAGCAGCATGGACATACAGACACTGATACCTATATAATATACCAAAAATAACGATAAGAAAAGGCTGATTATACTTCCAACAGCATAAAAAAGTGAAATCTTTATATAGTCCTTGCAGATTGATAAATACATCATCGTATAAAAAATAAAGGACAATGCGATAAAACAGCAAAAGGATATAAAAACGTATGCCGGGCGTACTCCGCCAGAGAGCCACTCATGCAGACAGAACGGAATCCCCATCAGGCAGCAAAAAAGAGTCTGTATCAGCAGTCCGAGGTAATAGCATGGCATAATATCTGCATAAGTTTCTTCAAAAATAACATCGGAAATGTATCTTGAAAGAACGGCATTTAACGGCGCGCTTGCCAGCAGTGAAAAAATAAAAATATAAAGCACGGTGTTCTGGAACAGCTGTTTTTCATAATACGATTCTTCCGTGTAGCCCAAAAGCCGCTGCATGATAATCAGTGTTACAATGACAAGCAGCATCGGCGCAATGGTAATGACAATACTGTATCCGGCACCCGCAATGTGGCTGCTCATAGATCTTTTATTAAAAAATTTATTTAATCTTAAACCAACCCCTGCCATAAATGGCTCCTTTCTTTAAGACGTTTTTTTCTTTGTTAATTCCCTGTAAATGTCGGCATAGGTGCTGCGCATCTGTTTGATGGTGTATTTATTCATCAGGCGGCGGTAGCCGTTTTCACCGTATTCGTGCCGCATTTTTTCATTGGCGGCGAGTGTCAGCATCGCATTTGCAATTTCCTCGATATTCATAATATGCGTTAAAATGCCTGCCTCACCGAAGTCATCGGATTCGCCGAGTAACAGCCCCTTACAGTTACCGACATCGGTTGCAATCACCGGGCGGTGAGCCGCAAAGCTTTCAAGAATCGTAAGCGGCTGGCCTTCGCTGACACTGGTAAGAATCGTAAAGTCCATTTTTCCGATGTAGTCTTTGACCTGTACCCTGCCGGTAAATACAATATCTTCAATCTGCATATCCCCGACAAGACGGAAACACTCTGAAGCATAAGTTTCGTCTTCATCAGCAGGACCCATAATCCAAAGCTTTAACCGCGGGTTTTTCTGTTTTGCATAGGCAAATGCCATAATCAGTGTTTTGACATCTTTAATCGGTGTAACTCGTAAAATTGCTCCAATATGAATCATTGGGTCTGCCGGGTCTTTTTGTGGAATATTCCGGTAAAGTGCGGGACGTATGCCGTTGGGTGTCACAATCGTTTTTTCTTTTGGACAGCCCAGTTCAATCTGTAAGGTGCGGGCATGTTCAAAAAGTGATGTGACTTTATCCGCAGTCTGGTAAGCAAACAGCGACATTTTGGCAAACTGTTCAATCCACAGATTTTTATACAGTCCCCGTATCCACGAAGCTTTGATGATTTCTTCTTCACGTTCTCTGGTATAAATGCCGTGTTCCGAGATTAACAAGGCACTTTCCGGGTGCAACAGTTTTGCCATACTGCCAAGCAAACCGGAATAGCCGGTTGCGACACAGTGGTATAAATCTGCTTTTGGCAGATCGGACTGCATGGCAAGAAAAAGCGGCAGGTACATGGAGCGCATTGTCCATAAAAAGTCGGAAAAGACAATTTCACTGTGTTTTTCTTCGTAACATTCAATAACGGCATCTAAAAAATCCGGTCCCATCAGCAGGGCATTTAAAGAAAACTTCCGGCTTTGCAGCAGTGTTGTCAGTGTTACCCAGTCAGTATCTTTGCCAAGCAGCAGGCTTTTTAAGGCGGCAGCTTCTTTTGCAGACAGATGGCAGTGCTTCCGTGACTTTCCCTTACCGGTCCACTCACAGTCATTTAAGTAAACTTCGTGTACTTCGGTGACATTTTCCGGCAGGGTATACTGGAATTTTTTGCTGATGCTTCTGTCGGAAATAATTGCAAGGACACTAAAATTGACGCGGGGAAAAGAGCAGATCAGATTGTTAATCCAGCCGGAAACCCCGCCGACAACGTAAGGGTAACATCCTTCAGCAATAATACATATTTTCATAAACTGCTCCTTTCCTTATTTTTTAAGCGATATGGTTACGGTATCACGCTCCGGAGTGATAAGATAAGCACCATCCTCAATCTTTTCAGCATCGGCACCGTCGATGTCTTTAATTTCTTCATTGTGCAGGCGCAGCATAAAGAAAGTGTCTTCACTGCGGTTTTTGATTTGCAGCGTAATGGTATTACTGGTGCGCATACTGCTGTAATCCACGGCTAAAAAGGCGCGGATACGGCTGGCTGCCTGAGTGACCGTACAGCTTTGATAAACCGATTTAGGCGGTAGATAGGCTGCCAGTGCTGTCGCCGTTTTCTGGTAAAATTTATCCCACAGCACATTTTCATCATCCTCCTTCGGATTACAGATTTCCGTACAGTCAACACCGATACTTGAATAAGCAAGTGCCGTATTTAAGCTTTTTTGTATAAAATCATTTTTATAACTGTAGGCAGTGCCGTCTGACAAGAGTTTCATTTGTAAAACATCATTTCCCACATACGCAAATAAACCATTCCCGTCATTGCTGCTTTTTTCGGTAACAATAGTCTGAAGTGTATTTGTCAGTTCCGGTGAGCCGTTTAAAACTTCGGAAATCTCACTTTCCTTTGCATAAAGAGAAAGAAAGCGGTAGTGCTGTAAAAAAGTGCGGTAAACAGAAGTATCTTTTTGCAGCTTTTCGCGGATGGAGGTATCCGTATCTCTTGTGGAAGACAGCCCGGCTTCAAACTGTTTTTCATGTAACAGGCGGAAAAAATACTCCAGTTCCTGCGATACCGGCTCGTGTTCATCCTGATAATGAAACTGCGGTGTAAACAAAAAGGTAAAACGGCTGTTTAAATACTCCGACAGCGTGGAAATATCAGGCCAGATGACATTTTCAAGTACCGAAGCAGTGTTGCGGCTGTAACTTGCATCCATGGCATCTTCCTGTTCAAAAGCAAGAACAGGATAATTGATAATGGAAACGGTCTGTGCATTGACAACCGGTGTAACGGCATAGTCCTTTAATTCATAAAGAATGGCATTTAAAATGCCAAATCCCCCGGTATCCGACAGGTAATCTCCGTTGACACAGAAAATGTAAGCGTTTTCAAGACTTTTCCGCCAGAATACGGCAGGACGGTCTTGTGTTTTAATCGTGCCGTATACGGAACTGTCCAGTTCTGCCGCCATATAAGTCTTGGTGGCATTTCCCGGAATATACCACGGCATATCCAGCGAAAAATCCTGATATTTTTCTTCGCCTTCATTGTTTGCAATATACCATGATTCACCGCCCAGTAAAAAACCACTATAGAGCTTATAGCCGGATACGGTAAGCGATGGGGACACTGCATTTGCAATGCCTAAAAAATCCATCAGGACACTGTTGTTTTCAATCGTATTAAAATCCGGCAGGCTGCACCATACAATGGATATGCCGTAACTGGTCAGCGTTGTAAGAAGTGAAATATCGCTGTTACAGTCTACAAAAGCGGCATCGAGCAAAACCACATCGGGCAGCTTTTCACGGTAAGTGCGGTAATCCGAAATCTGCCGGTACGTCAAAAGATTGCGCTTGGTATAGGTGCACCATTGACGGATTGTTGCACCGGTTGCAGAATCTGCATCGCCGATAAAGACGACAAAAGTATGCGAATCTGACAGTACGGCGGCAGAATCGGTCTGAACTGTAAATTGTGTACCGGCATCAAAAGAAGCCGTTTCATTTGCGTAGATATTTTCATCGTAACGGTTATATTTCTGTCGTACAAGACTTGCTCCCTGAAACAAAAACAGTATGAGCAGCATAATACAGCTGATGGTAAAATAAATTCTCTTTGTCAACATCTGGTGATTCATAATACTCCTATTCCTGAACAACTTGTTGCGAAGCGGTGATTTTTACTGGTTATAGTTATAGTCAATTGAAAGACTAAAAGGGCTGGATTCGTTCTGAATCAGCTGGTAACAGATAAACTCGTCATCTTCGTAATAGACGGTCATATCCTGTGGGAACAGCTTTCGAAACTGCTCCGCCCAGTAATACATTTTGGACATGACAATCCAGCGGTTTTCCCCTTTATAAGGATTGATACCGGCACTGGAAGGAAGTGTCTTTGCAGCGCCTGTGCGGGATATGGACTGACCGCTGTCCGCATAGGAAACGGTATAATCCAGAGGGATTTTTTCTATATAAAAGTAGACATATTTCGTCGGAATAATAATCCGCTGTCCCTGCGCGGCATATTTTAAGTAACGTAAAAATGTAATCGTTTCGTAATGCTGTCCGCGTCCTGCAAGCATCTGAAGTTCGTCATTGGCGGATACAACGGTAAATGTCGTATTTCTGCGCTCGGATAAAATCTGTCCGAGGCAGGTGATGGCGCCGTTGGTTTCAAGAACACTGACACGTGGTGCGAGGATATGGCTGCGGATTGGAAATACCATACATGCGGCGGCACAGATGATTCCCGAAAGAATCAGGGAAATACCGTTTGCAGCACGCGGCTTTTTACAACTATAAAGCACAATGCCCGCCGGTAAATCAAGAACAAGTGCATACAAAACCGTAAGCATATACGTGAGGTAAATTCTTGAACGGTTCTGATCCATAAGCTGCGGCAGACCGATATTTTTTGCATTAAACAAAATCAGCAGAAACAGCAGAAAAATACCGGTGCTGATTTGAATAAAGCCATAATCGGGCTGCTTTGCGATACACATACCGATACCTGCAAGGACTATGAGGGCACACAAGGATAAAATGACCGCAGCAAATAATGCGCCGTCCGGTGCAAAAATATCTTCCTGAATATCATTTGATAAGGTCTGGTAAAAATGCTGCAAAAAATGTGTCGTTTTTTCCAACGTGGAAACAGACGGAGTCAGCACCGGTTCAGTGTCAATATCCTGTGCCAGATTTTCCGGTTCAGGTGTTACCTCTTCTTTTGTAGTGTCCGGCAGGGCAATCTGTGATGAACCGGCAGATGATGTAGTGGATTTATTTTCGTTGCTGTCCTGATTCTGGTTTGTTCCGGAGGAGGACCTGCCGGTCAGAATATTGATGCCCCAGCCGATAGAACCCTGCATCGGTTTTCCGCAGAGTGCCGCGGTAAACATCGGAAGAACCCCGATAACAACGGCTAAAAGGACAGCCCCCATCAGCCGTAGAAAATAGCGCGGCCGGAAAAAACGCACGCAAAAGCCTATCACGATGGCGGCACAGAACAGTCCTGCAATCATTGTATCGTAAAAATGAACGGCAATTGTCATGCTGAAACATGCACATGCTGCCGCTAAGTCGGTACGGATCATCCATTTTCCGGCATTTTTTTTCATATCCTTAAAAAAAGCAAATAAAAAGTAAATACACGGCAGGATAAACAGCATACCGTATTCCTGTGGCAGTGCGCTGATAAAACGGATCGTACAGTTGCCGTGGTATAAATCTACGACCAGATATAAAAACAGTCCACCATAGGCGGCAAAGGAAGAACGGCATATGCAGCGGATAAAGGTAAATAAAACCAGATGCAGATAAAAGGTCTGCACCACGGAAAATAGCCGCAGAATTACATAAGTATCTATATGAAAAACCGTATGGATATAATAAATGATGCAGTGAAATCCAAACGGGTAAACACCGGCGGCAAAAATATTGTTTTTAGACATTTCATTTATCCAGTAATTGTGTACCGACAGGTCGGAAACCGTATAACCGTACTGGATAATTTCATTGCTTCCATATATATAAAGAAGCCACACGGATAAAAGGGTAAATAATACATATTCTGTTTTATGCCGTCCGATGGTATGAAAAATATTTTTACAGGCATTGCACAAAATGTCTTTTATCCGTGTAAAAACAATGGCAAAGAAAGTTTTTATGCCCATCGTTTTAGAGGAAATTTTTCCAAGGAGTGCAAGCTGCCGGATTCCCCATGCCTTAAATGCTTTCCGGTACTGAATAATAATGACGGCAAAGACAGGCATAACCGTAAATATAAGCAGTGTATATATAGAAGAAATATGCAGAAGCTGCAATATAAAAACGAGGTTCATAATGTAAAAATTACTGACAGTAATATCTAACATCAGCCGTTCACCGGTTCTTCTGCCTTTATATTTTTGATGAAAAACCAGTTCTGGCAGTACAACCGTAAGGACTGTATAAATTATAAAAAGGCATACTGCCTGTAAAATCGTATGTACGGTCATAATGGTTATCCTCGTTTCCAATGAAATAATGTAAGTGTCAAAAGGTTTTAAATGCGGTTAAATATACGGAACAGTTCCAAAGTATCGTTATCAATCGGAATATCCGACTGGCGCAGGGCTTCCAATACATCAAAGAACCGTTTGCGGTCTTTGGTGGTATAGTAAAGCTGAAGCAGACACTTATAAGGAATTAAAGTTCCGGCAAGTTCATGTCTTGCAGTTTCACACCAGTGTGCGGCTGCGTCATACTCTTTTACGGCAAGCAGCTGCTGGACAAGCCATTCGTAATAGATGGGATGGGCTGCGGTTCCATCTTTCTGACAGAGTGTATGCATGGCATCTTCCAGAATGTGAACATAAGTGGCATATTCTGAAAATGGAAAGACGTTCTGTTTTAAAATCGGAACCATCTGCTCAATGAGTTCTGCCGCAGTTTTTCCAGCATCTTTTTCATCTGCCAGCATTTCTTTGTGCTTTTGGGAAACACTGTTTCTGAAAGCACCCAGTTCGTCACGCAGGGCACTGGCAGCATAATGGGATACTTCGGAATCTGCACTGTTTAATGCAAGTGATATTGAACCGAGGGAATCCCTGTAATCGTTTCGCAAAACGTTCATCATGAGCTGGCGCTGGTTTTTATAATCGCTGACCGCAATGGTCTCTTCAATCGGTGCAATGTTACGTTCACGCTCTAAGTCGCTGCGTTCAATCTGCCTGATTTTTTCCTTATTAAAAATAACATCGGACAAATCAACTTTTTTGTGAAACAGCAGTTTATGAAAAAGCATGCTGCATACAAAATACAAAATACCAATTACCGGACAGAAAAGCATCAGGAAAAAACGGATAAAAACAAGCATTTTTCCTTTTTTAGTCCGCCGGGCTGTCAGCATTCCCCAAATCAGATATGCGGCGGCAGCGGCTGTATTAAAAAGCAGCACCGCACATAGTAATAAATTGGTAGTAGACATAGTTGCTCCATTCTGCCGGATGGCAAATCCTAATCTTTAATGTCGGTTACAAGGCGGTAGCTATAGCCCGCTTCAGCGATTCGCTGCGTGACATAGCCTGCATCCTTCGGACTGGTGTTTGCAAGCAGGACATAAAGAAATCCGTCGTTAATACTGCCCAGATAATCCGAGTTACGAAACAGCTTCTCCAATGCGCGGCTGGCATGTGCAATACCCTCTGCTTTCGGTGTAATCTGTATCAGTGAACAGTCCGTGAGTCCTTTTTGCTGCGCATGCAGAAATGCTTTTAACAGAGTGCGGAATGCTGCGGGTTCTAAAATCTTTGTGCCGTTGATATAGCGTTCATGCTCCAGCACATCAATATAGCGGTTTGCACGCAGTACGGCATTCTGAATCAGGTATCCGATAACCTGAAAGCGGTTCATAAAGGAGAGATTTAAGCGATCCCATGAAATATCCCACAACATAATAATAGATTGGATTTCATCATTGGATAAAATCGCAGCTGCCATAAGCGGAACATTTTCCGTTAACTGTCTGTTGACAAAAACAGTACGGTTTTTAAACGCTTCAACCATCTGCGTGTATTCTGTATAGGCAATTGAGTTGCCAAGTCGGCGGGCAGATTCCGAGGTAGAGGACATCAGCCGCGCATAATTTCTGTTGGATACATTGTAAATTGCAACGTCACGGCAGTCCATCAGCTGTGAAACAACTTCCGCCGCATGGAAGAATACGCTTTCAGGTTCATCACTGTCCAGTGAGGAAGTAATTTCAAAAATTTTCCCGATACTGTCGCTTTGGTTTACAACCTGTGTTTCAAGGTCATTTTTTAGGCGGGTATTGATTGCATTAATTTCTTCAATATCCTTTAAACGGTTATTTAAATAGGTAATCTCATCCGCTTTGTCAGCCTTCATGGAAGAAAGCTGGTCACGCAGGTAGCCGACACTTAAACCCAGAATCATCAGCTGCGCAATCCATACATAAGTATTGTAATCCAATGCGACTTCAAAACCGGTGCGGTGGTACATCTGCCGGAAAAAATATCCGCCAATTGAAAGAATGGCTGAAAAAGAAGCCTGTTGCTGGCCATATACAATCGCAAATAAAAGTACATATAATAAGTAACAGTCCAGCCGTGCAAAATAGGCACTTTCCGTTACACGGTTATTTATCATAAAAAACGGGATAAAGCAGATCATATTTTCAATGAATGGCAGCGCTGCCTGAAAAATATGAGCCAGCCATTTCTTTACATTATGTTTTGTACCGGTCGTTTCTTTATTTATTATCAACTGCTTTTTATGTTTCTGAATATGTTTGCAAAGCATCTGGATACAGGCCTTTGCATCGTAAAAACAGGTGCAGGAAACTTCATCTGCGAGGTTATATGGCAGACGGCTGTCAATCCACAGCGTTTCATCTCCGGTATTCTGCTCACGGTGTGTCGAAAGTGCGAGGCACGAATCAATCTGCAGACAGAGTTCATTGGCAGAAATGCCGTTGTCCGCGCCCATATAGTAAAAATGGTGTTTTAAATCGTCCGCTTTTACCAGACGGTATAAAAATTCTGTCATATCTGACAGATAAAACGGCATATACAAGTCTTTGGATAAAGTGATTTTTTTTTCTGTCAGGGCTTCCATACAAAGCTCTGATAAACAAAAGTCTGCCTCGTCTGCGGATTTTGGCAGATAACAAAGTTCATTAATACGCAGTGTCAGGATATCCAGACCGGTTGTTTCCTTATAATTACAGCAGATTTCCTCTCCGTTTTTTAATGCATTTGCCTTGCAGGCTGCGGCATAGTTTTCATGGAAACTGTTTTCCGGTTCTGCCATCTGTTTTGTAATAGCAGTATATTCATCCTCCGTAATCCGGGATATTTCATCAGAAGACAGATAGATAAAACGTCCGTATTGTAAAAGGGAATATGCGGTTAAAATGTTATACAGCCCGCTGCAATAAGATGTAATTTCACGAAATCCGTTTTCCCAGTGATAGTTGCTGTCAAAGGCACCGGTAAAAATCGTTACATCCGGGCGTACGCTTTCAAACACTTCTTTAATACAATTGTTCTCATAAGAAAAATGATACTGCTCATATACGTGTTTATATTTATTGTGATATTGATGGGAGCCGGTTAACACGTATAACTTCAGACCTTCTTTGTTGAATTTCTGAAGTAAAGCATTGACTACGGTATTACAGCCGCCAATGATGAATACTTTCATAGTTCCTCCATACAGCCGTTTTGTTTTAACAGTAAAATAAATTCTTTTGTATCCTGTAAGGCATTTTCATATGAAATATGATACAGTACAGAAATTGCTTCTGCTGTTTCTTCTATTGAAAAGTTTTTTTTAAAATAATTCCAGATATGGTATCCGGTTTCGTTTGTCATAACAGGTGCATGATAAGAAGCATCTGTACATAGGTGGACGTCTGTGGAAATAATCCAGTACGAACCACAGGCATATCGGATGGTTAAATCCTTACGAATCATTTTGATTTCACCTCTGTAAAAAACTGCATTTATTATAGTATATTTGCAAATGCCTGTAAAGATTGCAATCCATTATAAAAGTCATTATTACTAAGAAGCATTTCACGATTCACGGATTTGTATAATGCTATAGTCAGCACTGTCTAATGCATCCGTGACGTGGACAATATGCCGGTAACGGGACAGCCATTTTGTTGTGATGCCCCCGTATGCGGCTGCTTCGTCTTCGGATGCGCCTCCAGCAAGCATATATTTAAAAGCAATGTGGCGTAAATCCTGAAAAGTGAAATGCTTGTGAATTTTTTGACACTCCATGCCGAGTTCAATATAGTGGTTTAAAATGCGCTGGGCATCACGGACTTTTAAACGTGTCTGATGTTTGTTATAAAAAACAGCACCTTCAATACGGTCATATTTTTTAATATATGTCTGCAAGAGGTCATTTATGTCTTTTGGAAGACGGATAATACGACTTGTTTTGCGGGAAGGCGGAAACTGGATACAAAACCGTTCCTGCACATCGATGACAATGTGTTCTACATCCAATTTACTGATTTCACTGCTGGTTAATCCGCATTTTATAGCCAGTGAAAAAACTAAAAATGCCGTATCATCATCTGCATCTGCGGCAAGCTCTAACAAGGCATTGATTTCAGAGTCTGTCGGAAGATTTTCTTCCAAAAGTGTTTTATCCTGCTCCGGCACAATGATGTCATTAAAGTAATTATAATAGGAAATGCCTTGCTGTTCACGGCGGTACCGGATATATTCACATAGACTACGCATAACCGAAATGCGCATGACCATTGTGTTGTAAGACAATTTTTTTTGTGTATACCGGGCATTTAATTCATTGATATAACACTCCGCAGCTTCTTTTGTAAGCTTTAACGGATCTGTTTTTGTAAGCTGTGCAAAATTTCTAATGATATTTAGGTATTCTTTTCTGGTTCTTGCGGATAAATTCGTCTGATAAAAAGTCCAGATGGAACTATTGAATTCATCACTTAATTCATCTGCTATATTTGCAGGGGTGGTTTCAGCCATTTTTAAAACGTCCTTTCTTTATTTATTTTGCAACATAAATCATTTTACTATAATTGACCACATATGTCTATATGTTTACAAAACAACTCCCCTCTCCACATATCATAAAATCCACATACCAATAATTAAGAAAGGCTTCCAGAACGGCACTCTCCCATTTGCATTTTTTCCTCATTTTATTTATAATGTTTATTAATTATGGACACATATTGAACTTCAACAGAATGGAGATTTTATTTTTATGGAACAATACTCAAGACGTTTTATCGAAGAATTGGAAAAACATATCGATCCTACTATCATCGAATTTTTTGAAAAGAAAAGAAATTTGTTAAAATTTCCATGTAACAGCATGACGGAATTAATAGATGAAACCTTAATGAACTATCTGGAAGGTAAAACCAGTCGTGAAGATTTAATTCCCGTTATCAATAAAATTAAAAAATCGCGTTTACAAAAAAGAGCCCGCTGGTACAAATCCTACATTACGGATATCGAAACCATGACACTTGACGATCCGAAGCACCCTGTCGCTTCTATCATCAATATGGCACGCTCTCTCCCAATTGACCAGTATGTCAATATTTTTGGGGATAAAGAACTGGACGAAATTATTGAAGAATACAAAGAACGTGCGACTGTCTGGAAAAATGATGCCAACAGCCTGCTGATTTCGTTTCCTGGAATTGCTTCTTTTACAAACAATTCTATCTACAACTCATTAAAAAATGATTTAATGATTAATGCATGGAAATATATCGAAACCGATTTAGCCGGAAATATTGATTCTTACCTCAGAATGTTTCCGGAGGAGCTATTGGAAAAACCGCTTTTTAGTCCTTCCTCATTTACTCTGATGATGGAAACTGCATCCAATAATCTCTTAAAAGAAATTATCACGGATGACAACGGTGAGGAATTACTTGAAGTAACTGTAAATAACGGAAAACTCACGCCGCCAAAATCAATGGACAGTAACGATTTAAAACTGGTAAATGCCTTTATTTCCAATATTAATATGCAGGAATTTTCAAAAGAGAAATCCGTGGTTGTCGATTTGAATACACTTGGCAAGGAAGTAGTTGATTATCATGTCGGAAAAAATGTACTGAATAAAATTTCCAATTCCTGCCGCAAGCTGGTTGAGTACAACTTCTCTTATGAAGAAGAAGGCAGTAAAATGTATTTCAACTTATTTGATAATATTACAATCAAGGAAGATGCCGAACGCCCTTATGCAATTGCCCAGTTTGGTGAAATTTTAAGTAATGCCATTATTCAGAAAAAACTGATTTCCATTACTTCCGCTTCTTATGATATTTTAACAAATAACCTGTCCCGGATTATCTGCTATGCCATGAAACGCGAACAGATTGCAAACCAGGAAACAAAAATGAATGAATACAGCTATACTTATTTTCAAAAAATTGTCCGTTTTAAATTAAAGAACAAAAAGAAAAATATGCAGCTGATTCAGGAAAGTCTTCAGGAATTTGTAGAAAATCAGATTGCTATCAAACACTTTGAATTAAGAAACGGTATCTTCATTATTCAATTTTTGCCCCTCTCTGATGCCGAAATTGAAGACTTGAATTTTGACCGGACAAAGCTCATTCAATCCAATCGTAAATTATAATGTCTACATTTTTTATTTTAGCAGCCTCCTACCGTGAGGCTGCTTCTTTTTATATTCCGGAAATGCTTTTATATTTTTCATGCTGTTTTACGCATTTTTATTATTTTTGTCGTTTTTTTCATTAAATAACACCTTTTAATATGCATAAACCCTCACAAAAACTGAGTATTTACTATTCCTTTACATCGCTTATTTCCATTATTTTTTCAATCGTCATCAAAAATGTAGATAATTTTAGAGTAAAACTCAATAAGAACTTTTTCCGGCATTTTCAAAATGTAGTGATTTTTAGAGTAAAATTTAAAAATGTAGTCATTTTTAGAGTAAATCGTAATACAAGCATACAAAAAATCCCCTTTTTTTAGCATTAATAGAATAAAAAATAACTTATTGATATTGTTTTTCTACATTTTTATTGGACTGTTTTTACTTTGGTTGTCTACATTTTTGGCTTAAACAAGCCTTTTGTGCATTTTGCACATAAAAAATTTATTACAAAATTGGGAATGTAGATAAATTTAGAGTAAAATCTCAAAAATTTTAAATTTCTCTTCTACAAAAAAAATCTCAAGAAATTATGTAGACAAATTTAGAGTAATCTAACTTACTTTTTCAAAAAATGTAGACAAAAAAATCAAAAAAAATTTGATTTCATGTAAAATGTGGATAAAAAACTAGTAAAACACTTCATTTGATTTTATCTGGGTTTTCCTGTTAAATATCATGTGGAAAGGTGGTGAAAATTTTGGATAACTTTGCAAATATCGGTAAAGCAGTTCTGATTCAGTCTATTGGTCTGCAAAAAAATTATATTGAAGTCAAAGAATCAGAGACATCTGTTATCGACTATAATAATGCAGCCTGCACAGATTGTAAATACAAGGCTTTTATTCAGGCTTTTGCGCCGGATTCCGAAGCATATTTATCTGCTTGTGAAACCTGCAGGAATTGTCCACATAAAATTTTCACCCAGAAGACCGAGTATAAAAAGATTTATCATAATGAAACCAACCGTTTCGGATATAAACCGCGCTTAAAAACCAATGCTATTAAGCTTCTGCTTTTACTGCATTTTTATCATCCGGACCGTTTTGGCATCATCAAAAATATTGATATCCGGGAATTGGCAGAACATCTGCATTGTGATATCAAAACGGTTAAGAATAATCTGGAAATTTTAAACCGTTATGCCTATGTTACATATGCCAGAACGGATTCCTATATTATAACACTTTGTTTAAATGACTACACCAGCTACTATCTTCCTGCCCGCCAGGGAGGCCGTGGCTTTATTGTGCTGTCTAAAAAACTATTATCACAGATTCTTGAGATTGATACACTGGTTACATTACGGATTTATCTGCGCCAGTTAATATCCATTGATAATCTGAATGCAAAGGGCGGACCTTTTACTGCCATTTCCAATACGTATAAGGATTTGAAACGCTTTCTGCCGGAGTACTGTAAACCGAATATCATCCGTAAGGCTGTACAGACCTCGAATGATATTTTTACAATTACGCTCAATACGAACGGTATCCGTTTTGAAATTAAAGATGAATATAATGCGAAAAAGCAAAAAGAAAGCTGCTATCAATATTACATTCATCAGCTCCATCAGTTTGTAATGGATTTTAATAAAACTGTAACTTCTGTTAATGTAAATAATTCAATACCTGCCCGTTACGCAGAATACTTTAATGACCGGCAGACTGTTGATTATTACCGCCTCATTCATTTTAAAGATTATGAAGTTGAGGATTTAGCAATGCTGTCATTACAATATTCCTTTGATACTGTAATATATGCACTTTCCTCTATTTATAAAACTTATATTTTAAAAGAACATGAAATAAAAAACCTCGGTGGTCTTGTCCGCACTGCGATTATGGCTCAATTAAAAACATCTTATCAGGCTGCTTAAATATGTAATCAGCCTTTTTGTTGTACCCATTTTTCCGGTAATTTTCTGATAATATACTTTTTCTCTTTAACAATTTTTCTTTTCTGAATGAAATATTCCTTTTATTATATGTATTCTTCATATTCTACATTTTTTATATTGTTTTGTTTATCCACATTCGGAAAGTTTTCACCTTTTAAGTGAAATTTTTCTCTCGTTATACACAAGAAATCACCTTTTATATGAAAAGATTAGACTTTTTCTATTCTCTTTTCGTCTTATATTTGCAGATTTCACCATTGATTTTGAAAAAAATAAACTGTTTAAAATACGTGAAGACAGCTCTATTACTGCTCTCTCCTGTTTTATATTTATCAATATCTGTTTTTTTAATCTGTTATATATTATTATATATATTAAAACACAGGGAATTTCATACGGATATTTAGATATAGATATATTATTAAGCAGATTATACCCATGTAATATTTAAAGTATAACCTGCTTAATAGTTATTCATTTTAATCCAGACTGTCAATAAAATCGTTAAAACGGTTTCGTAAGATTTCTACACGGACTTTTAAATTTGCATCTCCTTTAATAACAGCTTTATTTGCTTTTAAGGTATCAAAATTATTTTCAAATAAATTAAGTGCCTGCTCAGCTTTTGCAAGTGAAGTAATTTTTTTAAGTTCGTTATCTGTAATAGATATCTTGCGTTCTTCTTTTTCTTTTTGCTGCTGACGGATTTTTTCAATGTTTGTTTCTAATTTTGCCCGTTCTTTTTCGGCTTTATTTTTGGCTTCCGTAATATATCTGAGTTCTTCTTCTAAGTCCTCCCTTGATTTGGCTGCCGTAGATGGTGCTGTTTCAAGTTTTGTAATCTTTTCTTCCAGTACTTTTAATGTGGAGTCTTTTTCCTGAATCTGCTGCATTGCCTGTTCCAGTTCTGTTTTATATTTTTTGGCTTCTGCGGCACGTTCTTCAGATATCTTTTTGATGGATTGATATTCCGCATTATCAATGCTGCCGTTTTTTTGAACCAGTTCCAGAATCTGATATTGTGCGTCCTCATCCAGACGTCCGAATTTATCAGCCTGATTTAAGTCAATATTATTTTTGTTTAATAAATCACTTAATTCAGGAATTAGCTTTTCAGCAGTTGTGTATTTTCTTGCCTGACGTTCGGAAATGTTTAACTGTTTGGCAATTTCTGCATTAATATTTTTGATTTCCCCAGTCAGTTTTTTGGCTTCATAAAGTTCTTTTAACCGTGATACCTCCCAACGTTTTACTTCCATGGAAGTTTCGCGGACATCATGGTTGGCAGAAATCAGCATAATTTCTTCGTCAATATCGTCAATGTTGGCTTTTTCAATCTTACATGGAATCCCCATCGGGAATAAGGTGTTGTAGTCTTTGTCATTCATCATGCAGATTGCGCGGTAACGGCGTTCACCGGAGATTAACCGGTATTTATCCTGATCGGCATCGTATAAAACGGAAAGATTGTGGCGTAAACCGTTTACTAAAATGCTTTCCATAAGGGATTCAATTCCATCCTGCGTGTATTTTTCATTTTTTGGATTGGATTGTATTTTTTCCTTTGCAATATATTGGAAATTATATTGTGCCTTTGCCTGTATTTCTTTAATTTTTGCACCGCCGGCATTGTCAAGAACACCGGTTTTGGTAACACCGGCACTGAAAGATTTTTTAGCCATGTTTATCTCTCTCCTTTCAGATATTTTGCGAGTTCACGATAGTGCTTATTGTCCATCAGACCGAGGTAATTTACCAGTTCAATATAATCCTGTGCGGCTGTACAGCGTTTATCGTAAGTTAAAAGCGGTTCAAATGTTGTATTGGATTCGCTGACTGCAATGCAGTTCCTGATTGAAACAGGAAGGAATTTTTCACCAAACATATTTTCATAACTTTCAAACATTTGTTTGTATAATGTTGTACGTCCAGCAACCCTTGTCATAAAGATTCCTGCAAATTCAATAGCTAAGGAATACTTACTGTTCAAATCTTCAATCGTATCAAACAGTGACATCAGACCGTCATACGAGAAGTTATCAACACAAATCGGAGTAACGATTTTATCACTTGCACAGATGGCGCAGGTTGTAAGATATGACTTAAATGGTGAATTATCAATTATGATATAGTCAAAATCATCTTTTATAAGACTAAGATTATGACGTAAATACAATTCTATATTGGTGCCCCCTGCTTCTTTGCTCCGGTCATAAATGGTGTATACGAGTGTTGACAGTTCTCTGGAAGCTGATAATATGGAAATGTTTTTATAGTCTGTCGCACTGACAAATTCAAGCACAGATGATTTGCGCAGCTGCTTGGTACAGAATAAATGTTCGTAGTTTATATCAAGAACTTCGTCGGTTTGTCCAAACATTTTAGTTGTATTCATCTGCGGGTCTAAATCAATTAACAGAACATTATATCCTGAAATTGCAAGAATTTGTGCAATTGTAATGGCGGAGGTTGATTTGCCGACACCCCCCTTTTCATTAATAAAACTTATTACTTCTGACATAGTTTGCCTTTCTTTTTTTGTATTTTTATTATATCTGTTTGTGTGAACTGAGTTCAAAAAGGATATCGTGTTACTTGTAAAAGAGTGAACTGAGTTCAAATTATCTTTACTTTTCTTATTATACATGACTCACCTACAAAATCAAGATTATTTACCTAAAAATAGATAAAAATGAGATAGAAACATGCTGTTTATTATCATTATATGCTCTCTAAGGCAAAAGTATGAGATATTTTGATTGCTATAATCAAAATTTGGGTTTCAACGGATATTTATTTACATGAAAATGCAGGATATTAATATATTAGCGTGTAATATAAAATAAAGTATATTTCATAAATTTTTATAAAAAATGTGTAGTGTAGAGTGAACTCAGTTCAATTCTTAAAGCATAAATGAGTAAGATACGAATAAAATGAACTCAGTTCAATTTTAAAATGTAAATCAGTGAAATATAAAACGAATCAAGTTTAATTCTCTTGACGTGTAAATAAGATAAATAAAAACTGAACTCAGTTCAGTCTTTTAAGTATAAATATGTATAATAAAAACTGAACTCAGTTCAGTCATTTAAGTATTAATATATAAAATACAAAATGAATTCAGTTCAATCTATAAAATTATAAAATAAAAAGTGAACTGAGTTCAGAATATTTAGAAATTAATGTAAAAAATCACAACTATGTACTGATCTTTACACAGAGATTGTATTGGCAGATTATTTAACAAGGGACAAAGTGAAGTGAAAATATGATGTGTCGCGGCATAGTATATAATGATGTATAATAAATAGATACCATAGTAGGAAACGCTATGTTTTAATATATAAATAGGACAAAGTAAAGAAAATCTGGAACTCAGTTCAAAAGAAAAATACTAAAAAAATTGAACTCAGTTCATATATATACAATGGAATAAAAAAAGAAATATATAACAAATTATTACAGTATTTTAACGTTGATAAGATAAATAGTGATAAAACTGCTTATAATTAAGGATTATATTGAAATATAAGAAAAAAATGATATATTATATAATTATAGATATAATTATTAAAATACTAAATGGAATTAATAGTAAAATTAAAACGATTGGAAAATAAAGAACACGTGTTCAGATGTTTCACATGAAACATTTTATATTGTGAATATAATAAAACAAATAATATAGATTGCAAAAAGAAATGAGGAGTAAAATGAAGAATAATGTTATTAAAGCTGCCGGAATTCAAATTTTTTGTAATACATCTAAACAGGGAATGTTAGAAAAAGCTGAGAAATATATGGAACAGGCGATTCAAAACTATCCGGATATTGACTTATTCGTCTTACCGGAACAGTTTTACCAGATGGACGGCTATGAATATGAAAACGAAATATATGGGGAATATGAGCATGGTATGTTTGAAAAATGGCTGAGCCAATGTGCGAAAAAGTATCATGCAAATATTATTGGTGGCAGTTATGCAGTCAGACCGGCGAAAAAAGGAGCGGAAAATGAAAATACCCATGAAAAAGTGTATAACCGCTGTTTAGTGATGAACCGGAATGGAGAAAGGGTTGGTTTCTACGATAAAATACACCTTTTTGATGCATTTGGGGTCAAAGAATCCGATACTTTCTTATCTGGCAGCCAATTAGGACTGTTTCAGCTGGATATTGGCAAAGTAGGTGTATGGATTTGTTATGATACGAGATTTCCGGAAATC
>ERZ773133.407-NODE-407-length-62004-cov-9.165346_pt1 | contig 62004 bp, 42 predicted proteins | sample MGYA00580861_ERZ773133 | MGnify/ENA primary metagenome ERZ773133 (study PRJEB29015, sample SAMEA2737844) | human gut metagenome | biome: human gut; feature: human-associated habitat; material: faeces | place: China | collected 2012 ...
GGCAGACGGATGGGGTGACCCCCGTATGCCGACCATCTGCGCATTCCGTCGCCGCGGTTATTCTCCGGAATCCATCCGTAAGTTTATCGACAAGATTGGTTACACCACCTACGACGCGCTGAATGATTTCGCACTGTTGGAAAGTGCCGTCCGCGAAGACTTGAACGCACGGGCAACCCGTGTTTCAGCCGTATTGAATCCGGTCAAACTGATACTGACCAACTATCCGGAAGATCAGGTAGAAGAAATGGTTGCCATCAATAACCCGGAAGACCCGAATTCTCCGACACATACCATCGAATTCAGCCGTGAGCTGTGGATGGAACGTGAAGACTTCATGGAAGACGCTCCGAAAAAATACTTCCGTATGACTCCGGGGCAGGAAGTCCGTCTGAAAAACGCCTACATCGTAAAATGTACAGGCTGCAAGAAAGACGAGAACGGAAACGTGGTAGAAGTCTATGCCGAATATGACCCCAATACACGCAGCGGTATGCCGGAAGCCAACCGTCGTGTAAAAGGAACTCTGCACTGGGTAAGCTGCAAGCATTGCCTGAAGGCAGAAGTCCGTCTGTACGACCGCTTGTGGAAAGTAGAGAACCCGCGTGACGAAATGGCGGCTATCCGCGAAGCCAAGAACTGCTCAGCCCTGGAAGCCATGCAGGAAATGATCAACCCGGATTCACTGAAGGTATTGACCGAGTGCTATGTGGAAAACTATCTGGCAAATGCCAAACCATTGGATTACCTGCAGTTCCAGCGCATCGGCTACTTCAACGTAGACAAAGATTCTACTCCAGACCATTTGGTATTCAACCGTACCGTATCATTGAAAGACACCTGGAGCAAAATCAACAAATAAATCCATAAGGAGCCCTACGCAACATTTGCCATGGCTCAGGAATCATACTGGTAAAAACTTCTGAGCATGGCAAATGTTCCTTTTTTATCATTGACCTTTCAAATATTATTCACATGAACACTGACGATTTATCCCATTCTTTCCAGACTCCCGAATTTCTGGAAACATTGGCTAACTATGAAGAGATGGTCCGTCAGCACCGTACCTGTTACTTCGAAAGCAACGACTTGATTCTCCTGGCAGAATATTATGCCGCCCAACAAAAAATCAAAGAATCCGACGACGTTATCAAATACGCGCTCACCATTCATCCGGATAACCTGGAACTCCAGATATACCAATGCAATTCCCTGATAGCATCAGGGAAATTGGATGAAGCCGAGCAGCTACTGAACAAATTGCCCGACCAGCAAGATGAAGAGGTTATCTACGCCCGGGTCAATATATGCCTGGAACGAGGCCAGGAAGAAAAAACAGACAGCCTGCTGATTCCACTAATGGAAAGTGAAGATTATGAACTTGACATGATGGTTGATATCATTAACCTGTTCTTGGATGCCAACAATGAAACCTACGCACGCAAATGGCTGGACCTGTTATTCGAACATTACGATAAGAGCGAACCTCTTGTACTGGAAATAGCTTCAGATTTCTACATGACTTTCAGACACTTTCCGGAAGCCATCAACACATATAACCAGTTGCTGGACATCGACCCATATCAACAGGGATACTGGTTGAACCTGACACGTGCCTATCTGGCAAACGGCCAGACCGAACAGGCCTTCAATGCCATCGATTTCGCATTGGCCATCGATGAAAGCAACTCCAAGGCTTTGGAACTGAAGGGATACTGTTACCTGCAAAGTCTCAATGCGGAAGAGGCCCTCAAGTATTTCGAGCGGGCTCTACAGAACTGTGAAGACCCGGTAAGCCTCTACCAAATCATGGAAAAATGCTGCGACACCTTGGGAAATGACGAACAGAGCATCGTCTACCTGAACAAGATGCTGGAAGACCCTACCTGTTCTGATTTCGAAAAAGCTGTCTGTTACCAGAAACTGGCAAATCATTACCTGCTCCTCTCCGAGTATGACAACTGTTTGAAGTGTACCCTCAAAGGACTGGAATACGATAACGGATTTGCGCCACTATATGTGATGCTTGGAGAATATTACCTGTTCGAAGACAATCAGCATGCTGCCGAACAGGAATTTGCGCACGCAGAAGCTTATGCGACCGACAAAAAAGAAATAGAGGAACAGATTTTCAGAGCCTACTTCCGGGCCTGCTATTTCCAGGAAGCCCTAAATTACTTCCAACAGTTGGAAGAAAAGTACCCGCTAAAGATGGATAGATATTATTTCTGTGTGGCCTATTGCTGCTATGCCATTCACGATGAAACAAACCTGATGAAATATCTGGTACGAGGCAACACCCTTCTCCAACAGTTCCAGGATGGACATGAGCGGCTACAAATACCTGACATGATGCCTGAAGCAGAAGATTTCATGAAACTGGCAAACGAAATCCTTTGCAGAATAGAAGAAGGAAGTATCCATCCTGAAGATTACTTTGACTTACCGGAACAACCACTTCCTTAACGGACGTTACTTCCTCCCTTCAAAAAAGAAGCATGTCGCAGAAGCAGGAAAACCTAGCTTTTACGACATGCTTTTTTTATCAGACGGGGAAATACCTGTTATTCTTTAGCCGATTTTGCCGAGAGTTTCTCCAGCAGATATACCAGAAGAAAACCTACCACCATCAGGACAGCAGCCTCCCAGACATAGACATTCGGTAAGATATTGGTTTCTACCAGGGGTTTTACTACCCCATGACTGTCGACATACGTCTGAACCGTTTCTTTCCACGGCCATACCTTATTCAACGACCCTAACATGAATCCGGTAAGAACCGACAAAGTGATGTTCCGGAAATGCTTCAAGGCAAACGAAAGTAAACGCGAGAAAGTAGTGATACCGATGAGCGCCCCCGCAGCAAATACCAGGATAATCTTGATATTAAAGGTCTTCACCGCTTCCATAATGAAGAAGTATTTTCCTAACAGCACCAAGATAAAGCTACCGGAAATTCCCGGTAAAATCATGGCACAGATAGCAATCGCTCCGCAGAGGAAGATAAACAACAGATTGGTGGGAGTCTCTGCCGGCGTAGCCACCGTTATATAATAGGCCACGGCCGCTCCTACAATAAATGCCAGAATCGTCTTCCAGTTCCATTCCTTGATGTCTTTTGACACAAACCACGTAGAGGCCAACACGAGTCCGAAGAAAAAGGCCCAGACCAGCACCGGATGATCGGTCAGTAACCAGGTAATGACTTTGGCCAATGAAAAAATACTGATACCGATACCCAATATGATGGAAAACAGGAAAGCGGCATTGATATGCTTGCAGAATGCAATCCATTTGCCCGTGAAGAAAAGTTTCAGACTCTCCCCGTTAATACTCTTGATGGAGTTGATCAGTTCATCATAAATGCCTACAATAAAGGCTATCGTTCCTCCCGATACCCCGGGAACCACATCAGCGGCTCCCATAGCCATGCCTTTCAGAGTCAGAAAAGCATAATCCTTTAGTTTACGTTCCATGTATAAATTATCTTCCAGATTTTAATGGCGCAAAGTAACAGAAAAAAAACAAGTTATGAAACTCCCATTCCACATTTCCCGGCCTTCCATTCTAAAAAAATAAAAAAAAGCCAATCTTACCGGATAAAGATGAACCATTCTGCTTTTCATTTGTTATATTCGTAGAAACAATTAAAACACAACCATAATGGCAAAAACAGCTTTTAAAGGAAATCCGGTTTCATTGGCCGGAGAATTCATTCAGGTAGGCGCACAGGCTCCAGATTTTACCCTCGTTAAAGGAGATTTGGGAAATTACACGTTGGCAGACTGCAAAGGAAAATTCACAGTACTGAATATTTTCCCAAGCCTGGATACCGGAGTATGCGCGGCATCAGTACGGAAGTTCAATCAACTGGCAGCCGGAAAAGACAACACGATAGTACTGGCTGTATCGAAAGACCTTCCGTTTGCACAAGGACGCTTCTGTACAGCAGAAGGCATTGAGAACGTAGTTCCCTTGTCCGATTATCGCTATACCTCTGACTTTGGTGAAAAATACGGTGTACTGATGACAGACGGGCCGTTGTGTGGTTTGTTGGCCCGCGCCGTAGTAGTCATCAATCCGGAAGGAAAGATTATCTATACCCAGTTGGTTCCCGAAATCGTGGAAGAACCGAACTACGAAGCAGCTTTGGCAGCTATCAGATAACAAAAACTAGACAACCCTATACAAAACCACATAAAAAAAGCCGGACCCGGGAACGTATATTCTCCGAAGGTCCGGCTTTTTAAATATTCTATTGACAAGAACTCCCGTCATTTAAAAAAGGTGGCTCAGTCCGCATCCCCTACGAAATCCTTGATGCGCTGCTCTTCAGTCAGACGGCATACCAGCAGCATATCATCATGTTCGGCTACGATGTATCCGTCCAAGCCTTGTACGACCACCCGTTTCTCCTGGGTTGTATGGATGATGCAGTTCCGGGTTTCATACGTCTTGATATCCGGACCGATATTTACGTTACTGTGTGCATCCCGTTTCATATTCCGGTACAAGGAACTCCATGTGCCCAAGTCACTCCAGCCGAAACTTGCCGGAAACGCATAGATTTCATCCGCTTTTTCCATCAATGCATAATCAATCGAAATATTTTCACAGGTAGGGAACAGTTCATTGATCATCTCCTGCTCCTTATCCGTATAATAGATGGGAAGCAAGCGTTCGAAAATACGGGCCATCGGCGGCTGGTATACACGGATGGCATTGACAATGGTATTTACGTTCCACACAAAAATACCGGAATTCCAGAAGAAATTATTCCTACGCAGGTAGCGTTCGGCTGTTTCCAGGTTCGGCTTCTCCTTGAACCCGTCTACCCGATAGATTTCCTTGTTGGAAGGACAAGCCATCGACAGGTCGATATCAATGTACCCGTAACCCGTTTCCGGATAAGTAGCCTTCATTCCCAGCGTCACAATGGCATCCGAGTCTGCCGTAAAGCTCATGGCCGAACGGATAACGCGGGCAAACTCCCTTGTATCCATCACAAGGTGGTCACTGGGAGTCACAACCAGATTCGCTTTCGGATTCTTTGCCTTGATTTTCCAGCTGGCATACGCTATACAGGGGGCAGTACTCCGCCGGCACGGCTCCAGCAGGATATGGTCATCCGGGATGTCAGGCAACTGCTCCTTCACCACATCCTTATACTTTATCTGAGTCAAAATCCACGTATTCTCAGCAGGACAGATATCTTTGAAACGGTCTACCGTCATCTGAATCAGCGTACGTCCACATCCTAATACATCGATAAACTGTTTAGGCAGATCAGTCGTGCTCATGGGCCAGAATCGGCTTCCAATGCCACCGGCCATAATGACCAAATGATTATTTAAGGGATTCATAGTCTTCTAATTTCAAGTCTGTATGCAAAGATAAATAATTATTGGAATAAAAAAAGGTCTCCGCCTAAAAATTTAGCAGAGACCTTCTCATCCATAAAGATCGTTTATCAGCAATACATGTTTACAATAGCTTCATACAGTTCCTGCTTACCGCTGGTCTGTTTCGGCTCACCGTTTGCTTTGGCGTACGCTACCACATCTTCCAGGGTCAACTTGCCCTCTTCAAATTCCTTGCCTTTACCAGAATCGAAGGAAGCGTAACGGTCGGCCAGCATCTTCTTGTACGGAGATTCTTCCAACAGCTTCGCTGCATTCAGCAATGCACGGGCCATAACATCCATACCGGCAATGTGAGCGATGAAGATATCTTCCAGGTCTGTAGAATTACGACGGGTCTTTGCATCAAAGTTAGTACCACCGTTACCCAGACCACCGTTACGGATAATCTGCATCATAGCCTGAATCAGTTCGAAGTTGTCAATCGGGAACTGGTCTGTATCCCAACCGTTCTGATAGTCGCCACGGTTGGCATCGATAGAACCCAACATACCGTTATCTACAGCGACACACAGTTCATGTTCGAATGTATGTCCGGCCAACGTAGCATGGTTCACTTCGATGTTTACCTTGAAATCCTTATCCAGGTTGTGAGCCTTCAAGAAACCGATGACAGTTTCTGTATCTACATCATACTGATGCTTGGTCGGTTCCATCGGTTTCGGTTCAATCAGGAACGTACCGGTAAATCCCTTGGCACGTGCATAGTCACGGGCGATGGTCAGCATCTGTGCCAGATGTTCCTTTTCACGTTTCTGGTCTGTATTCAGCAGTGACATGTAACCTTCACGGCCGCCCCAGAATACGTAGTTGGTACCACCCAGTTCAATAGTCGCATCGATAGCGTTCTTAATCTGAACGGCAGCACGGGCTACTACATCAAAATCCGGATTTGTAGCGGCACCGTTCATATAACGTGCATGGCCGAACACATTGGCTGTTCCCCACAGCAGTTTGATACCTGTTTCAGCCTGTTTCTGTTTGGCATAAGCCACAATTTCTTTCAGATTTGCTTCATATTCTTCGATGGTATCAGCTTCATCACACAAATCCACATCATGGAAACAATAGTATTCGATACCCATTTTCTGCATAAATTCGAAACCTGCGTCCATCTTGTCTTTTGCAGCCTGAACCTTATCCGGATTTCCTTTCCAAGGAAATTTCTTGGTACCGCCACCGAACTGGTCACTACCTTCGGCACACAATGTATGCCACCAAGCCATTGCGAATTTCAACCAATCCTTCATTTTCTTTCCCATTACTACCTTTTCTGCGTCATAGTAACGGAAAGCCATCGGGTTCTTGCTTTCTACACCTTCGAATTTGATTTTACCGATTCCAGGAAAATACTCTTTTGTTGCCATAGTTTTTTCTTTTTAAAGTTAATTAAAATATATAATAAGTTTATCAATCAATTGTTTGGTGCATACATGTCAGCCAACGTTGGTAGGCGTCTTCGTACGCTACCCTGTCCGCCTCTTTCGGTTCGATGACAGCCAGTTTATCCAAAGAGGCGAAAGCTTCCTGGTTGTCCCGATAGATTCCGGCTCCCATACCCGCACCTTTAGCAGCTCCTACAGAACCGTCCGTATCATACAGTTCAATCGTCGCTCCCGTTACTCCCGCCAGTGTCTCACGGAAAATCGGACTCAGGAACATGTTTGCATGACCGGCATGAATTTTACGGACATCCATTCCCATACTTTTCATAATGTCAATGCCATAACGGAATGAGAACACAATACCTTCCTGTGCGGCACGGATAATATGGCTACGCGTATGGATATTGAAATTGATGCCATGGATGGAACAACCGGTTTCACGGTTCTGCAACATCCGTTCCGCACCGTTGCCGAAAGGCAAGATGCTGATACCGGCAGCACCGATAGGTGCCTGAGCGGCAAGTTCATTCATTTGCGCATAAGAAACTCCTTCCGGAGCTACCGTACGTTTAATCCAGGAATTCAGGATACCTGTCCCATTGATGCAAAGCAAGACTCCCAAACGGACCTGTTCTTTTGTATGGTTCACATGTGCAAAAGTATTGACACGAGATTTAGGATCATAGTTTACGGTTCCGTTCACTCCATAAACGACTCCCGAAGTACCTGCCGTAGAAGCGATTTCACCCGGATTGAACACATTCAGCGAAAGTGCATTGTTCGGCTGGTCACCGGCACGATATGTCACCGGAACACCTTCCTTCAGGCCTAATTCGGCAGCTGCTTCGGCTGTTACCCGTCCCTGTTCCGAGAATGTCGGGCGAACAGGAGGAATCAGTGAAGAATCAAAGCCGTAATAATCCATCAGGAAACGGGCCACTTCTCCTTGCTGGAAATCCCAAAATATCCCTTCTGAAAGGCCGGAAACCGTAGTACATATTTCACCGGTCAGTTTCATGGCGATGTAATCACCCGGCAACATAATCTTGTCAATCTGTGCATACACCTCCGGTTCGTTTTCCTTGACCCAAGCCAGTTTGGAAGCGGTAAAATTACCTGGAGTATTCAACAGATGTGCCAAGCAACGCTCCTCACCCAATGTCTGAAAAGCTTTTTCACCGTATGGAACAGCACGGGAATCACACCAGATAATAGCCGGACGCAACACCTGTTGGTTCTTGTCTACACACACCAGACCATGCATCTGATAAGAAATTCCGATTGCAGCTATCTCATCTTTCTTCACACCGCTTTCTGACATAACCGCATCTGTAGCCAGTTTCAAATTGGCCCACCACATTTCCGGACGCTGTTCCGCCCAACCCGGATGAACAGCTATAATCTCCGCTTCAACTTTCGGATAAAAAGCAGAAGCTACACATTTGCCGGTTTCGGCATTTACCAGACTGGCTTTTACCGAAGAACTACCGATATCATATCCAAGCAAATACATACACACTCTCCTTGATTTATTGTTTTTTTAGTTTATTATAAATACTCCTATCAAACTTATAGTACCGTGCGGCGCGATGTCTCACTCCCGTCTCCTTCTCATCCAAAGGAACCACATACGGCATCAGAGCAATCCGCTTATGGAAATTACGGACATCAAACTCTTTATCGTAGACCAACTGGTAAAGGATACGCAACTGGGTTGCCGTAAACTTACGCGGCAACAGATCAAACATGACCGATGGCGTATTTTCCACATAATGCCGAACATAAGCCAATGCATCCTTGAGGATTTGCAGATGGTCGAATGCCAATGTCTCCACTTCTGAAACCGGTTTCCAACAAGCGTCGTATGTGGCAGTCAAGTTCCGGTTGTGCTGGTCAATCTTCAGCAAAGACAGATAAGCGATAGTCACGATACGTCCGACTTTGCTTTCCGTTATCCGGTGAAAACGTTCCAGCCACAGCACATCCTTCGGATCGGCCGTACGGTCTATTGAGCCGTATGCCTTGAACTGCCCCATTTTAATGTTCTTCAAACCGGTTAGTTCTTTCAAGACCCGTTTCGCGGCATCATCCAAGTCCTCATTCGCATAAATCAAACTTCCTGGCAGCTTCAACACATTCAGACCAGCATCCGGCTGTCTTCCCACCTGGCTTACCAGCAACACACGGAATTGTTCACCGTCAAACCCTATCAGCACACAGTCCACAGAGACATGCACATCGATTACCATATTTTTGTCTTCAGCTGCCATTGTTTGAATCATTTTGTTTTCAACACTGCAAATATAAGTAGTTTTTCAATACGCAGGAAACAAAAATCGTATTTTTTATAATGTTATAAAACACTATTTTACAAGCTTATAGATTTCGTACTTTATACAATATAAATGATATATATTATTGTAGTATATACGATATGTATTCAAACAGTTATAAATCAGCGATTCATTCTATGCGGAGAACCGTTAGAAACAAAAAAAGCACTATCTTTGCCTCATCTATCATATCCATTAAAATCATGAAAACTTATCCATGCATACTGACCATAGCCGGTTCCGACTGTAGCGGTGGAGCCGGTATCCAGGCCGACATCAAAACAATCTCTGCGTTGGGAGCATACGCAGCCAGTGCCATTACAGCCATCACTGTACAAAACACCCTCGGTGTCACAGGCATCCACCCCGTCCCCCCCGAGTACGTAAAAGGACAGATAGAAGCAGTAATGACAGACATCCGCCCGCAAGCAGTCAAAATCGGTATGATCAACGACGTGAAAATTGTAGAGGTCATTGCCGATGCGATACAGAAATTCCGCCCGCGCTTTGTCGTATTCGACCCTGTTATGGTTTCAACCAGCGGATGCAAGCTGATTGAAGACGATGCCATTACGGCATTGACCACCCGGCTGATGCCACTGGCTACGCTCATCACGCCTAATTTAAGTGAAGCCCAAGTACTCACCGGAATCACCGTCAACGACCGGCAGTCCATGCAGGCCGCCGCTCAGGAACTGCTAAAACTGGGCAGTCAGGCAGTATTGGTAAAGGGAGGACATCTGGAAGGTGGCCGTATGTACGACCTGCTGCAAGTGAGGAACGAATCCGAGCCTCACCTGTTCGCTGCGGATAAGGTGAACAGCTCCAATACCCACGGTACCGGATGTACACTCTCATCGGCTATTGCGACCTATCTGGCATTGGGCAACCCGCTGGTAACCGCCGTGGAGAAAGCCAAACAATACGTCTGGCAAGGTATCCTGACCGGTAAAGATGTACATATCGGCGAAGGGCATGGTCCGCTAAATCATTTTCATAGCCCGCAGGCAATGCACATTTTCACGGAAAATGAGTAATATGTCAAAAGATTAATTACCTTTGCACGCAGATATTAATCAAACAATCAAAACAGACATTTATGAAAGCATTTGTATTTCCAGGACAAGGTGCCCAGTTTGTAGGTATGGGCAAAGACCTGTACGAAAGCTCACCGCTTGCCAAAGAATTATTCGAAAAAGCCAATGACATCTTAGGTTACCGTATTACAGATATCATGTTCGAAGGAACAGACGAAGACCTGCGCCAGACCAAGGTTACCCAGCCTGCCGTATTCCTGCATTCAGTCATCTCAGCACTGTGCATGGGCGAAGACTTCCGCCCGGAAATGACAGCCGGTCATTCACTCGGCGAATTCTCGGCTTTGGTAGCTGCCGGCGCACTGTCGTTCGAAGACGGTTTGAAACTGGTATACGCCCGTGCCATGGCCATGCAGAAAGCTTGCGAAATGCAGCCGTCTACCATGGCAGCCATCATTGCACTGCCGGATGAAAAGGTAGAAGAAATCTGCGCGTCAGTCGCTGCTGAAGGCGAAGTCTGTGTAGCTGCCAACTACAACTGCCCGGGACAGATTGTCATCTCTGGCAGTATCGAAGGCATCAACAAAGCTTGCGAACTGATGAAGGCTGCCGGTGCCAAACGTGCCTTGCCGCTCAAAGTAGGCGGTGCCTTCCACTCTCCGCTGATGAACCCGGCCAAAGTAGAACTGGAAGCCGCCATCAACGCTACGGAATTCCATACTCCGAAATGCCCGATCTATCAGAACGTAGATGCTAAACCGCATACAGACCCGACTGAAATCAAGGCCAACCTGGTAGCTCAGCTGACTGCTTCCGTACGCTGGACACAAACGGTACAGAACATGATTGCCGACGGTGCCGATGACTTCACTGAATGCGGTCCGGGCGCTGTACTTCAAGGCCTTATCAAGAAAATCAACAAGGAAGCCAACGCTCACGGTATCGCTTGATACACGTCAACTAGCATGCCCTTCGGAAACTAGATGAAAACGAACGGACATTTTACATAAAACGTCCAGATGTTTTTACGCAAACGTCCGTTTGTTTCAATCAGAACAAACGGACGTTTTTTAATGCCCGGTCTACACTTCATGCAGACCGGCTATACTTGCTGTTTTTGTTCGGTTACCTACCCGCTATTTGCCTAGGGAAATCTTGAAGATCTTTCCGTTTCTGGCAGGAAGTTCTGTTCCAAAAGCCTTGTCGGGAGTAAATGAAACCTTGCTATCCTTTCCACTGAGCAGTTCTTTGGCCGTACATTGGGGAAGTACCGGCATCTGCAGGTATTCGAATGCATGAGGCGGAATATTGACACCCACCCGTACCGGTATGTCATCGAAGTTGACGACAATCAGCAACACTTCTTTACCGTATTTACGCAGGAAAGCATATTGTTTGTGCTCATTCATCTGCCAGCCACCCTGATTGACATACATCAAATCAAAGAATTCACCCTGGCTGATGGCCTTCTCCGTATTGCAAAGATTCAGCAGTTTCTGATAGAATTTCTGCAGTTCCTTTTCCTTGGCATTCAACTGATGACCGTTGAACCGTCCGTGGTTGCTCCAGCGGCGGATGGTATTGACAGTCCAGTAATCGAAGATGGTGGTCCGTCCGTCTCGTCCGCTGAATCCTTCGGAATCCATACCCGGTTCACCAAATTCCTGACCGAAATAAATCATCATCGGGTTGGTGTTCATACAAGCCGATACGATGAGAGCAGGTAATGCCTTGAACGCATTTCCGGCAAAGAAGTCGGAGGCGATACGCTGCTCGTCATGGTTCTCCAGGAAGTTGAGCATGTGGCTCTGGATGTCGTTCACGCTCTGCCAGCAGGAGGTGATGGCGGTAGCCGACGCGTAGCCACAAGTGATGGCACGCAAGGTATCGTACAGTCCCACCTTATCGTACAGATAATCGAAATGCCCGTTCTGGATATAGTTACGATATTCGTTCGGATTATAGACTTCGGCTATAAAGACGATGTCCGGATAAGACTTCTTGACCTGAGGAATGGCCCATCCCCAGAATTCGCAGGGCACCATTTCAGCCATATCGCAACGGAAGCCGTCGATGCCTTTGCCGGCCCAGAAGAGCAGGATGTCCTTCATCTTCTGCCAGGTGTCCGGAATCGGGTCGAAGTGACAGCCCGTGTTGTGGATATAGTCTACACCGTAATTCAGCTTGACAGTCTCGTACCAGTCGTTCCGGTTCGGCCAGGCGTCAAAACGGTTGTTTCCGGTAGCTTTGGCCGGAAATTCCTCGTAGGCTACCCCAGATTCCGGATCGTACAGGTCGACTTCTCCCTGCAGTTTTTCTCCCGGTATGTAGTAAAAATTGTTGTTCGGACTGAAAGCCAGACTGCTGTCATCGTTCTCTCCCAAATCCTTCACACCTTCCGGACGGGCAAGGGAATGATACTGACGGGCCACGTGGTTCGGCACAAAGTCCATGATGACTTTCATACCGCAGATATGTGTACGTTTCACCAGAGCCTCGAACTCTTCCATGCGTTTGTCTACGTGTACCGCCAGGTCCGGGTCAATGTCATAATAATCTTTGATGGCATAGGGAGAGCCTGCCTTTCCCTTGACTACCGACGGATGGTCTTTCGGAATGCCGTAGGCCGAGTAGTCAGTCTGTGTGGCATGAGCTATCAGACCGGTGTACCAGATGTGGGTCGCTCCCAGTTCCTTGATCTTATGGAGGGCTTGTTCAGTAAAATCGTCCATTTTTCCACAGCCGTTCTCGGCCAGTGTACCATTCGGACGGCAACCGATGTTTTTGCTTCCGAACAGTCGGGTAAATACTTGATAAATAATCATTTTCTCTGTAGTTCCCATAGTTCTGTGTTTAGTGGTTTATTTGTTTTTCTGTTTTCGGCGGCAAAGATAACAAAAAACAACGAATAATCGGTATCTCATTTTTTTGCATTATCTTTGCACCGTTTATCCCCTAAAGATATGTATATATTCCGCTCTATACACGAGATTGTAACCACTGTCAATGCAGCCAGAGTCCTGCTGACCGAAATGTTCGAGAAACGGAAGACGGTCAATTTCAAGTACTCGGAGGCACTCGCCCTGTTGAAAGACGACGAGAACCGCCTCAAGCTGCTCATCGAAAAGGAGGTGATTCATCAGAACGGCAACGAAGTGGCACTCGATGCCCGTTTCCAGGACTTTTTCGAGCTCCTGCTGGAAGCCAACGAGGAAATCAACACGGCCATCATCGATGAACACATCGAATACCTGCACGAACTGATGGACTATTACCTGAAAGAAAAGGTACCCGCACGGAAAAACAGCTACGTACGGAACATCAAGATTACGTTCCGGAAAATTGCGCGCACTACCATCCGGAACATCATGAACCTGCAGACCAGTATTGACAGCGCCTTCAAGCACGAACCGACTTACCAGATTAAGATAGCCAAACTGGAGAACCTGGACAAGAAACGCATCAACATCCAGCGCCTCATCGACAGTACCGAAAACCTGATTCTGCACGAGGAACGTCTGTTCTTCCAACAGGCCACCGACGAGGAACTGGACCGCATCCTGCTGGAACTGCGGAGCGAACTCCAACTGTCGGCACACAGCCTGATACGTGCCCAGCAGGACATCATCAACTACCTGAATCAGATAAAGAGTCAGGTTATCCTGGTGGAGAAAATCCGGAAAGTCAAACAGCTGATGGACCAGTTCGAACTGCGGACCAAGAGCAACCTGGCCGAAGTGATGGAGAACGACCATTCGGTCCTGGTGGAAGGCAATACCCCCTCTTCGTTCAAGCTGTCCATCCCCTACCTGAACACCGACGAGGCACGCCCCATCATCCTGAAGGTACGGAAAAACCTGCAATACAAAGAAATCATCCGAAGCAACGAAGCCGGAGCCTTCAGTGAAGAAGACATGACCACGGCCTCCATGTACGAGGAACTCATCGACTTCGGCGAGACACTGGAAAGCTACCTGCAACTGCAGGCCCAACGCCAATGGAACGATAAGGATGCCGAACCGGAAGACCTGTTCACCTTCCTGATGCACCATACCTTCAAACGGGAAGTGAGCGAACAGGAACGGACCACCCTGTTCTGCCAGCTGGTTTCGCTCTACGAGAACATGTTCCGCATCAGCGAAGACTTCGGCGTGTACAAGAATTATGAATACGTAAAAATCTACCCTGCCTGAATATATGGAACTGAACATACAGATACCTGCACATACGGCCGATATCTTCGACCACCTGCAGAAAGGGCTGTTCATCAACTCGAACAGCTGTGACGAAAACATACGCCAGATGTACGATGAAATAGACGACCACCTCGAAGCCCTGTCGCTCTATTTCGCCCAGATAGGCTATACGCTGGAACGGGGCAACGAATATTTCTATTTTTCGCGTACCGAGCCCCGCATTACCCTCGAACAGAAGATAGCCCGCGCCTATTACTGGATTGACATCCTGGACCTGTTCAAGACGTTCAACGAGACCTTCGGACCGGGGTACCGGTTCCAGCCGGAACAGATACTGGTGGAAGCAAACATCAACGTCATGCTGCAGAACAAGCTGGACAGCATCCGCAAGCACACCTCCGACAAGGAAATCCGCAAGGACGTGCTCGACAACATCATCCGCCAGCTGGTGAAGGACTCTTTCCTGGAGCTGGAGAACGAAAAGAACAACGTATACAAGGTAATGAGTTCCTGGCATTACCTGGAAAGACTAGTGGAAAGTATCAACATTTACGACGAGACCGAAGAAGATGAGAAACCTGAATAGAATCATTTTTATCAACAGTGCCAACATACCCTACGCCGATGACATCTACCTGAACGGAAACGTGCATTTCATCGGTACCCAGGGAGTGGGAAAAAGTACTATCCTGCGCGCCATCCTGTTCTTCTACAACGCCGATACCCAGAAGTTGGGTATTCCGGTAGAGAAACAGAGCTACGCCGAATACTACTTCCCCTACTCCAACTCCTACATCGTTTACGAAGTGGCTACCGAACAGGGCGCCTTCTGTATCTTAACATACAAGTCGATGAACCGCATCTGCTACCGGTTCATCGATTCCCCCTACCGGAAAGAATTCTTCATCGACGAGAACCGTACGGCCTTCAGCGGTACCGAACGCATCCGTATGGCTCTCGACAAATACGAGGTGGACTATTCGCGCATCATCTATACGTACGAAGAATACCGGAACATCCTGTACGGAAACGGCGTGGAGGCCGAACTGAAGAGATATTCGCTCATGGAGAGCAAACAGTACCAGAACATCCCGCGGACCATCCAAAACGTGCTGCTCAATTCGAAACTGGATGCTGAGTTCATCAAGAAAACCATCATTTCCTCCATCAACGAGGAAGAAACGGCGGTCGACCTGAACAGCTACAAGGAGCATTTGAAGAACTTCGAGACCCGCCTGCACGACATCGAGGAATTCCAAAAGAAGGAGACCCAAAAACTCTGCAAGGAAATCACCCGATGCTCGCAGGAACTGAACCGGAAACAGACGGCCCTGGTACAGGACTGTAAGGAGCTCCGACAGGCTGCCAGACAGGCTAGTGAACAATTGCCGTCGTGGCAAGAAAAGCAACGCGAGGCAGAAACCGGGAAAGCCCAGTTGAGCGCACGGAAACAGGCCTTGCAGGAAGAATCACAGCAGCGTTGCGAAAAACTTCAGGAGACGTTGGCTATTCTGACCAACGACTTGCAGAAAGCGGAAAAGAAAGCCCAGGAATATGCCCGCATCCGCATCGAAGAGATTATGGAGCGTTCGGCCAAGAAGGACGAATGGGAAAGCCGTTACAAGAGCCTGCAGGAAGAACAGCGCATCCTGACCTCGCAATATACAGAAATCTCGGCCAAATACAAATCGCTTATCCAGAACCTGGACGAACAATGGAACAAGATTCACGAGGCTAAAATCAAGCAACGGGAAGAAGTGACCAACGCTTTCAACCTCCGTCTGGAAGAAACCGGTCGTCAGCGCGAAGCAGAGACGGAAGCCCTTTACCAAGAGTATGAAATGCTGTCGCAGCAATTGAATCCGGAAAAAAGCCGCCTTCATTCGGAACTGACGGCCCTAAACTACCGGATGCAGCTCTGTCAGAAGGAAAGCTTCTTTGCCGAAGAGCAGGAGGAACTGAAACACCGCATCCAGTCGTACACCGGTCTGCACATGAGCAAGAAGAACCGGATAGAGAACTGCCAGCTCATCATCAAGGAAATCACCTTGCAATGGGAAAAGGAACTGCAGGACGGCAACAACGAGTTCAACAGCCGACTAAGCCAGTTGCAACAGGAACTGCAGGTGCTCCGTCCCCGCGTGGAAGAATTGGATACGTTCCTGCGGAACAACAAGAATTCCCTGCAGGGATGGCTGAAGGAACATAAGAAGGGCTGGGAGGAGACCATCGGCAAACTGTGTGACGAAGGAATCCTCTGGCAAACGAACCTGAAACCGCAGGTAGTGGACAACAGCTATACCTTTTATGGCATCTCCATCGACCTGGACGGCATCGAACGCCACATCAAGTCCATCGACGACTACCAGCAGGAGAAGGAAAACGGCGAAAAGCGCATCCGGGAAATCTCTACCCTGATGCAGCACCTGCAAACGGAAAAAGAACAGTTGCAGGAACGACTGAAAGCGACTTACCAGCCACGTATCAAGGAACAGAAGGACATCATTGCGGCTCAGGAGTATGAACTGGAGAAACTGGAAAGACAGTATCAGAAAGACATGCTTGACCTGGACACCTGGAAGAAGAAGGAGGAGACCGAACGCCAGGGCAAACTGGAACTGATGAAGGCGGAAGAACAGAAGCTGCAACTGGAACTGCAACGCATCGACGACAAACTGCAGAACCTGAATCGGGAGAAAAAAGACAAGCTGGACCTGCTGAAAAAGAACTGGACCGACCAGCAGCAACAACTGAAGACGGAAAAAGAGAAACAACTGGCCTCCATCGAACAGGAGGACCGGGAAGAACGGAACCGCATCGGCGACGAAAAAGAAGCATACAATCAGGCCATGAAGCAGGAACTGCATTCACAGGGTGCCGATACAGAAAAGCTGCAGCAGAATGCCCTCCAACTGCATACCATCGAAGAAGAGCTGACGTTCATCAAAGGCCACGCGACCCAACTCATCGAATATCAGAAGGACCGCCGGGAACTCATTGACCACATACCGGAATGGCAACGGGGCAAAGAGGAACAGGAACAGCAGCTCCGGCAGGAAAAGGAAACGCTGAAGAAGGAGGCACAGATTCTGCAGACCCAGATTGAAAAACTGGAAAAGGAAGTACAGGAAGCCAACCGCAACGTACACCAGCTGCTGACGAACCTGGAAGCCTACCGCAAGATTGAATTCTACGAATGGTACCGGCCTCATCAGGACATCTTCAAGCAGGAAAATACGGAAGGAGGTTCACCGACTACCCGCAGTTGTACCGAACTGATAGAAGAACTGACCAAGCTGAACAAACAGTTCAATGACTTGCAGAAGGAGCTGCACCAGCATATCAACGCGTTTGTCGGCCATTTCGGCGAAGACAATACCTTCAAGTTCCAGACCAAACTGAACGAGAACTGGGAATACACCCGTTTCGCCGAAGACCTGCAGGACTTCATCGACGAAAACCGTATCAGCGAATTCATCAAACGCATCAACAACGAACATTCCGATGTATTCAAGCGCATCAGTATGGATACCAGTATGCTTACAACCTCGGAAGCCGACATCCACGACCTCATCAACAAGGTGAACAAAGGATTCCAGACCTGCAACTTTGTGGGGGTTATCCAGCGTATTGAGATGAAAGTGGAAGAAAGCAGTAACCGGGTAGTGAACAGCCTGCGGGCCATCCAAAAGTATTACAACGAACACGTGTACGATTTGGCGCCCGGCACCACCCTGTTCTCTTCCGAAAACGAACAGCTGGTGAAACAGGAAGCAATCGCACTGCTGCGCGATTTCATCAAGGAAATCCACGCCTACCGGTATGACAGCATCCGGCTGTACGATTCGTTCGAACTGCGCTTCCGCATCGTAGAGAACAACAACGATACGGGCTTCGTAGAGAAACTTTCGAATGTAGGTTCGGAAGGGACAGATATCCTGGTGAAGGCCATGATCAACATCATGCTGCTGTACGTCTTCAAGGAAGGGGCTTCACACAAGTTCAAGGACTTCAAGCTGCACTGCATGATGGACGAAATCGGGAAACTGCACCCCAACAACGTAAACGGTATCCTGAAGTTCGCCAACGACCGGAACATCATCCTCATCAACGGTTCGCCCACTGAACTGAACCGCGAAGCCTACAAGCACGTGTACCTGCTCACCAAAGGCGCGCAGAGCAAGACCCGCATTGCCCGGTTGATTTCCGACCAGCAGCTATAGAATTTATCATACAAGAACGGTTCCCGACGAAACAGCTACTGCCATCCGTCGGGAACCGTCTTTTTCTTCACCGCAATCATTCAGAGAAACCCATCTCCAGCCATCCGGGAAACTATACTTTTTTCTCGATAGCTTCCTTAATCCGCTCCATCAGAAGAATACATCCCTGCATCTTCGGATTCTCGTAACAAATACGGGCCTGACCGGCCAACCGGTCGATGGTTTCTGCCAGATTAGGAATATACGTGGCCTTGTCAACCTGAATTTCCTTCGGGCAGTCAGGCAGATTTCCGAACCAGGCAATCAATGCTTCCAGTTCTTCTTTCGTATACAGTTTTCGTTCGTTCATATTCATGGTCATATCATCAATTAAAAAGGATAACCTACAGCAAAATGGAAGGCGAAATCACGCCCGAAATCGGGATGGATAATCGGATAACGGTCCTTCCCCGTATACATCGGATTGATGGCCTTCATACCGCCGTCGAAGCGGAGAATCAGGAAGTCCAGGTCGAAACGGATTCCCAATCCGTATGCCACCGCCAACTGCTTGTAGAAACGGTTGAACTTAAACAGTCCTTCCGGCTGGTTTTCGCGGTTCCGGATATTCCACACGTTACCCGCATCGATGAAAGCCGCACCTTTCAACTTCCAGAACAGGTGTGTACGATATTCCACATTCAAATCCAGTTTGATATCACCGGTATGATTGACATAATCCATTGTATTCTCATTACCCCGATAGCCTCCGGGTCCCAAAGAACGGACACTCCATCCGCGGACACTGTTCGCACCGCCGGAGAAATACAGTTTCTCGAAAGGAAGACTCTTGGAGTTGCCGTACGGATAAGCGATACCCAGACCCACATGGAAGACCAAAGAATTTCTTTCGTCAATCATGAAGTTCTTGGCAAAATCGAAATCCCCCTTGATGTATTGCGCGAAATCGATGTTGGCCATCCGGTACGATTCTCCGTTGGCCGGATGCTTATGAAACAGTTTCGAGAAGCCATACAGCAGGTTGCCTGCCTCTTCCACATTGACACGGATAGAATACGAGTTACGCTGTGCCGTCTTTTGGGCCGAAGCACCCGAACTGTTGTACGTATACGTATATCCCAGACGTACTATCAGCAAGTCCTCGTAACTGTAGCGCAGCAAAGGATTGATTTCATCCATGTAATTCAGGTAATCTATAAAGGTCTCAGAGCGGTAAGGCATATAGATGTAGTTCACATCCAGCACATCGAAACGATGGGTGGTGTTCCGTCGGTTCTGCCACCGGTAACTCCAGCCGGCAGAAGCCACGGTACGTTCAAATTCCGGACGAATCTGCCAGTTGTATTTGACACTGACTTCGGAAGTAGCCCGGCTTCGGCGCTTGAATTCGGAAGTCAGAAAAGGAAACATGAACTGCGGAAAGCTCAAGTTGGCCTCTACGCCATACTCCATGTAGTTACTGTTGGCATACCCTTCCAGACCGGTCACCGCCTCGTATGCGCCGCGGACCTTCAACGTCAGGTTCTCAGACCCCTTGAAGAGGTTCCGATGACTGAACGAGACCGAAGCGGCAGCACCCAGGTCACCGGCTGAGTTCGTTCCTTCTATTTCAAAGGCCAGTGATTTGTTCTTGCCTTTCGAGAGGGTAACATACGCATCGAGATAAGCCGAATCATTCTCGAACACTTCCTGGAAACGGATATTGGTATATTTCAGGATACTGAAACGACTGAACGAAGAGTAGGTATTCTGCACGCCCCGGGCACGATACAGCTCCCCTGCACGTAACCTGTTGGAAGCCGCGACAAGTCCCGGACGCAAGAATGGACGGGTTCCCTGATAAAACAGTTTGATGCCTTCCACCTGGACGGAATCCATATCCGACAAGCTTCCCGCCGGCGATGTCCCCAGATTAGGGTCCAGCAGGTAATTCACCGAACGGAGGGTATATTGCTGATGCGGGCTCGGAGTATCCTCCCGTTTCCGCTGGTAAGGCAATACCTTCAGTTGCAAGTCTACCTTCTTACTGCCAGACAGCGTATCTGCCTGATAAGTGATGAAGTCTTTGTTGAACCGGTAATACCCCCTGTTCTGCAGGATATCCGTCATCCGCTGCCGTTCGGCATCCAGCACATTCACGTCCAGTATCATTCCTTCCGACAGCAACGAATGTGTGGAATCAGCCATCAAATAATCATGCACCTTGAAATCGGGAATATCAAAGCTGAAATGTTCAACCGTATAAGGCTCTCCCGTGGTAATCTGGTAAATGGCCTTCAACCGGTTACCTTTCTTTTCTTCCTTCAGCTCCACCCAGGCACCCATATACCCCTTGTTCTGTACAGCCTGCTGCATCTGGATACGGGTCTCTTCTGCCAGACCGGCATCGTAGATGCGGGGAGCGTCTCCTATCTTCCGCAGGAACCGGTTCATCCAGTGCGTAGAATCCGTACCGGAAGCACTGTAGATATACAAGGGGAGTTTCACCAGGCTGAACCATTTGGCATTCGGGGTCTGGCGCACGTAAAGACTCATCTCGGAAGATTTCACCTCTTTGTTATCCGATTCTATCTTGACTTCATCCAGCAAGTACGAACCTTCGGGGATGAATTTACTCACCGAACATCCGCAAAGCAAGAGAGAAAAGGCCGACAACAGCCCCCAGAATCGAATCGTTTTTTTCATATACAGGCAAGACTTCCAAGCTATTTTACCTGCAAATATAGAAAATCTCACCCAAATACGAAGAGATTTGGAAAGAATAATATCGCCTGTCCGGGAGTCAGAAAATAAAAAGCCTCTTCCCCCTGTCTGGCTCCGTCCATTGCATCACAATTTCCGGAAAGTCCTACAGGAAGGGAAGAGGCTGCTTACAGAAACTTTAAAAATTAGAAAAGTACACAGAAACCTATTGCATACGTATCTTTAAATGGGCTTTCTCCTTTAGCCAGCAAATAGCTGAAGTCCAACTGTACCCGGGATAGAACGCGGACACCTGCACCCACCGTGCCGTAGCTGTTCAAGCTGCTGTATAGGTCAGTATATGAATAACCACAACGCACAAACAGGAAATCCCGATAGCTGTATTCGCACCCGACTGCCGCTCTTAACGCAGACTCGTCCATGCAACGGTAACCTGCTTCCGCTTCCAGATTCAACCGGTGATTCTCACCGAAAGGTTTGTGCCACAAGGCACCGACAGCCAACAGTCCCGGAAGCTTGTAGTCACCCTCGTCGGCTATGGCAACTCCCCACCCTGCCGCTTTGAGTGCAATATCCAGGTAACCGTTTTCCGGTTTCCAGAACAGGCGGTAAGTTACTCCAAGGTCGATACCGATAGCATGAGCGGTACCGGTAATGCCAGGGTTCCAGTAGGCATAATCCAGCACAGCCGATACGCCCCATGCAGAAGATAAACGCCGGGCATATCCTGCTTGGACAGATAAATACTTCGGTTTTACCCGATCGCCTATGAAATTACCGGAAGGGTCCATCTGAAACAGGTCGTTTCCACCGGGAGCAAAGTAACCGGCACCGAGCAACAGTTTATTTTCTTCATCCAGCGAATAGTAGGCCGCGGCATCGATAAGCAGATTATCCCGGGACATATCGCGAGTAGACTGTTTGGCCCAAGGTGTATACATGGCTCCGGCTTCCAGTTTTTTATCAGAGAAAGCGACAGCCGATGCATTTTCATAAACAGAGAAGGCATTGGGACCCGACACCGAAGTGATACCTCCCATCGAAATGCTTCGGGAACTTCTACTCAGCTCAGCAGTGGAAAAAATGCCTTGTGCATGGAGGGTAGAAGCGGACAACAGCCCGCCCACCAGACTAAGGGTATAGATTAGTTTTCTCATATTCAGCATGCTTTATTTCTTGATGATGTTACCTTTATAGCTCACTCCCTGAGAACGTACTTCCACGATATAACTTCCCGGATTCAACGAAGCTACATTCATACGGACTGTCTGGTTCCCGGAGAAATCAGCCTTCGTTTCAAACATAAGAGAACCGGTGGAACCATAGAACCGTACCTGTGCCGCTTCTTTCATATCCGCATTTACACGAATGTTCAATACGTCGCTCACCGGATTGGGGTAAAGCGTAAGGCCTGACGAGGAATCATTCTGTCCTACCACGACCGTAAACGTAGTCTCTACCTGCTCTCCGCAGATGTCTCTTGCCTGTACACGTACAGTGGTCCGACCGTTCTGTTTTCCTGTCAGCGTCAATATACCCTCTTTCACCGTAGCTGCAGCGGCTGTTCCCTGAGTGGTACACAGGTATTGCAATGTTTCTTCATTGGCATCGGTGAAGTAGTCATTCAAATTGACAGTGACCGTTTCGCCTACACGCTGTATGTGTACGTCTTTTATCGGACTGCCAAGCACAGGGGCTACATTGGCTACTACCTTGAAAGGGATTTTGAGTTCCGTCTGTGCACCCCGGATGTCAGTCACCCGCAGTGTCAGGACAGCACTTCCGACATAACCTTTTGTCTTGTCATACGTCAAGGTCAATACCTTTCCCTGTCTTTTCAGGCTCCAGGTACCGGTCGGGTCGTCCAGTGCAGCTTCCCACTCTTTGTCATCTTCATCCGTTACCGTAAAAGTCAGAGTCTTTTTCTGCCAGTACTGGATTACCAGTTCTGCCGGGAGGCTTTCGTCCGGTGTAATGACCGGAGATATATTCGGTTCAGGTTCTGTCGGGTATGTCCCGAAATTGACGAGTTCCGAAACCTGCCGCCAGCGGTCTACCCCTACAATAGCCACGTAATATTCCCTGCCCGGAAGAATATCAGAAGCTGTCCATGCCACCTCATCTCCCACCTTCAATCCGGACGTGTTGATGAGTTCCGGACCGTAATAGCTGGCACTTGAGATATCATTGCGGTCGTTATACTCAATGGGAATCAGGCCGATGTATGCCTTATAAAGCGAAAGCGGATTGTTCTCGCAGTCGACAGTCACCTTCCATTTCACAGTCAGTGTGTAGGGGGTTGATTCCACGAACTCCAGGTTTTCTATCGGGGCTGGAGCTACGTGTGTAGCTGGAACTCCCAAAAGTATCTCTACATTGTCCAAGGCATGTGAAGCATCAATCAGCCCAGTACCCATCCGGCCTTTGAAGCTTTCCATGTCCAGTCTGAAGACATTGCCGGTAACGTTCCCGTTATCTTCTTTGATTCCGGAGAAATATTCGTCAATAGGTGTAGTAGCTTCCTGCAGCAAGTTTTTCAATTCTGTAGAAGTCAGTATCCGTCCTTTCTGGTAAGCATACGATACTGTAAGCGCAGCGACACCGGATACATGAGGACAAGCCATGGATGTTCCGGCCATGAATGCGAATACATATTCATCGGGAGAATTTCCGATACAGGTACTGATGATGCCTCCCAGACCCTGGTCATTGGGCATAAAAACCATGTCACCACCGGGTGCCGACACGTCCACCCATTTTCCATGGCCGGTACTGTACGAAGGATTATAATCGGAACCGACGTTGGCTACACTCAGAAAATCCGGATAGGCAGCCGGCCAGAAAGGATTGGTACCATAGATGTGTCCGTAGTTTCCGGCAGCGAAAATAACGATACCCCCATTCATGGGGCCTGTTACATTTCCTTCTTCGTCTTTACCGGCATAGTCAATGAAATATTGGAATGCCTCACGTTCAGCAGTAAAATTCTCACTAGGGTCATTCAACCAGTCGACGTAACCATCATAACCCCAACTGTTCTGGCAAATGACCGCACCGTTGTCAGCGGCATATTTAGCCGCCTCGGCAGCGGCAAAGGGATTCGAACCGTTTGCATCCGAAATGCTGCAGGTCATGATACGTACCCCCGCACCTTTATCACCTCCACCTGCTATACCGGCTACTCCCAGGTTGTTGTTGCGGACAGCCGCTATGGTACCTGCTACATGCGTTCCGTGCTGTCCCGGGGTAATGTCAGGGCTGTCACTAGCAAAATTCGCTCCATAGATATCGTCAATGTATCCGTTACCGTCGTCATCCACACCCGGTTCCCCATTCAGCTCCGCCTCATTAATCCACATATTGGCAGCCAAATCCGGATGCTTAGCCTGTACTCCCTCGTCGAGCACAGCTACTATCACGTTCGGGTCGCCTGTACAGCGTTCCCAAGCTCCGGCCACATTGATATCAGCACCGGGCTTGGCTCCTTCCATAAGAGTACCATCATTCAGGAACGACCACTGCAAAGGGAAATAGGTATCATTGGTGATTGGAGTCCCGGTATTTTCAGTGCGGCTCAGCACTTCATTGCCACGCAAAACCATCGTCTTATAGTCATCATTCACAGTGAGAGGAAGAGCAAACTGTACGACAGAAAGTTCTGAAATGTCTTTCAACCTGTTCTCTACCTCTTTGGGAGAAATGGAGGAATCAAACTCCACCTTATACCAGCGGTGCAAACCCGAACGGCGAGTACGTTCTTCGAATTTGTTTGCCGGGAAAAGACGTTTGAGGGTAACCGCCCCCACTTCATTCAGGAAGCCGTCGAACCGGCTGATACCGGACCGGGTTGGCGCCGATTGGCTCCGTGCGCTTTGCAGCGTGTTCTCCACCTGTTCCGTCACTTCTTCCCGAAACTTCACAAGCACTACATTCGGTAATGCATCGGAAGAAGCATTCACCATCACAGGTCCGTTACTTTCCGTATTGGATTCCGGTGTCACATACACCGTACTTTCGTCTATACATGCGGCCAGGAACAACAGGCTGCATGCGGCCATTGCTATTTTGTGTTTCATAAAGCAACTACGAATTTAGTATTGTTATTCGAGGTGTGTAAAAAGTGGCAGCAGACTCTTTATTGCGGTCTGCTGCCCAAAATGAAAAAACAATCTGATTATAACTGTGGAATCATTTTTATCAGTTCACCTTCATGCTCGATGGTGATTTCATGTCCGTTATCGTCTACAGCTTGAATAACAAAAGAGTATCTGTCATTTTCCAAGTGCTTGACAGTAATTTTACCGGTTGTCATCGGAGCAAATTTCTCACCGTCTTCACTGACCAGTTCCCAGTAGCAGCCACCCTTGCCAATCCATGGGTCATAGCTTCCTGCCATAGCCGTATAAGGCTCGTTCTCCTGCAATGCGGTTTCCGGCTGGAAAAGAACATATTCCTGTGCCGGCAACTTATCGGTACCGTCGCTCGTAGCCGAATAGAGTGTCAGTCCTACGTGATGTCCGAATCCGCCGATAGTACCATCCGGAAGTGCTTCCATGTTCTTGTCAATAAACTGGATGTCCCACTGGGTTATCTCCGGGTTTGTAAGAGGATAACAGCCGGCAAGCAGTGCTTGTCCAAAGACATCTTTTCCTACAGTCAGGTTTTCAGTCAGGTCGGTCACATAAGGAGCTTTTCCCAAATTGCTAAGCTTCAATTCTCCGGCATATTCATAAACAACTTCGGTACCGTCCTGAAGTATCAGTTCAATGTGTATTTCATAGTTGGAAGTACCGTCATAAGTCAAGTCAATTTTACCGTCTACAATCTCAATGAATTCAGTTTCAGTGATACCGTTCTTGTTGATGGTTCGGTTTTCGATATAAGAACCGTCCGGCCAGGAGTTACCCATGACGCGTACACTGGTCACAAAGTTCATCGGAGCCAGTTGAGACAAATCACTGCAAGCCGTATAAGTACCCGATTTGATGCAAGGATTGAAGAAATCATCCGAGTGCTTATTGAACAAGTGCAACAGGAGGTGATTACCCGATGTAAAGCTTCCTGACCAGTATCCGGTCTTACCGAATTCTACAAAACTGAGCTCTACATCAGTCTCTTCCGTATACAGTTCAATCAGGAATTCATCGTTGTCGTTGGTATTGAACAGATAATTGGGAGTATAATAAGTGATAGCGCCTACATTTTTCAGTTGAATGGGTTCCGGTTTAAGAGGTTCGCCCGCACCCTGTGTAACGGTGATATATACTTCATCCACATTGCTCTCAGAGTTGGTAGGCATAATCATGATGCGAGAGGAACGTTCAACAGTTTCAGTATTGTCTGCCACCTTTACGGTTACCTGATTATCGCTGGATTCAATGGAGAGCCAGTCGGCAGTAACGTCTTCCTTCATGGCGGACCATGTTACGTTTTCACTTTCTACAGTAATGACTTGCGCTTCCGCGTCTTTAGGAGCGAAGGTCAAAGAAGTAGGAGTTGCCTTCAAAGAATACTCCAACAACGTAATTTCTTCTTCATTATTATTGTCGCAGGACGCGAAAAACATAGCAAACAGAGCTATGGTCAAAAATAATACATTCTTTTTCATGACGTTTTCATTTAAGTTTCGATGACGAAAATAGTCACTAATCCTAAAGAATGTATCCCGGATCCCTATCCACATTTTACAAATTGTAGAATATGGATAATTTAGTCGGATGAATGCCTTTCCAGACACTCTTGACGAATGTTTTCTCTCCATTTCTGAGGCGTCTGACCGGTTGTAGCCTGGAAAAGTTTGTAGAAGGTAGTAGGTGATTTGAAGCCTACATCAGCCAGTACCGCTTTAAGCGGAATGTCATTTTCCGGACCGGAAAGCAGTTCAATAGCCTCCTGGATACGGTAAGAGTTGACATAATAACTGAAGGACAATCCCGTCTGTTGTTTGATGGAAGCAGACAAATAAGTTCGGTTGGTACCAATCAGCTCAGCAGCCTTTTCAAGCGTCAGTCCGGCATCCCGGTAAATCCGTTCCTCCTTCATTTTCTTGTCGATATTCTCAAACAATCCATTTGCATTCCCCAAATTCTGTACGGTACGGGCGGTCGGCTCCGACTTCAACTCCTTATGCTGCGTCTGCTTCCGCTCTGCCAGCACCTCTGAATAAAGTTTAAACAAGGTGAAATAAGAAGCCCGTTTCTGCAAATAAAAACAACCAGGAAAATCAGAACCACCAGCAGTAGCAAGGTAACCGATAAAATCAGACTGAATTTTCGGTTCTGCTGCGCAATCTGTTGTTCATTCTTCGCTATGATTTTCTCTTTGACAGCCGTCTCATATTTGATTCGCAGTTCGGTAATTTCTTTCTTCTGTCTTCTTTTAACCGCGCTATCAGCCTCCTGTATGTACTTTTCCATATAATTTACAGACTCTGCATACCGTTTCTGCCGCTGATACAACTTGTAGAGTCCGGCATAAAATTCCTTGCGATTCCAGTCTGTCTGAACCGAATCTGCTAACGCAAGGCCTTGCTTGTACAATTGTTCCGCCCTAGCCTCTTCGTGCACATCGCTGAGAAACTGTGCATAAGAAAGGTATACCAGCAAGGTGGACGAAGAGGTCTTTTTACTCGAATGCTTCAAGGCTTGTTCATAGTAATAGCCGGCACGGTCGTTCAGCCCCATGCGATGAAATGTCTTGGCATAATCCGCATAAACGGTAGACGCATCCATGTAACCCTCCGGCATATTGGCTATGGATATTTCAATGTATGATTTTGCCCGGGCATAATCTCCCAAATAGTTAAACCGCCAGGCACAAATCTGAGCCGTATTGAACAGCAGCTTACTGTCTTTCAGCTCCACGGCCTTGGCATACAAGTCTTCAGCCCCCTCGTAAGCGAAACTCTCCTGAAGCATGGTATTGAGAATGACATGGTTCAAGCCGAAGATAACAGACTGCCGGATGTCCCCCCGGGAATCGGCAAGTTCCAGTGCTTCGGACACATACGTCAGCGCTTTGTGGTAATCCACAGAGTCATAGACATAATACAGCACCTGTGCATTGGAATAAGTATAAAAGCCTTCGATATACAGTTCTGAATTCCGTTCTTCCGGTAGAATATCCGCATGAACAGCCGCTGCACTGTCCAGGTACTCTTTAGCTTTTTCGGACCAGTCTGTCTTGATATAGCTCTGAGCGGCATGAGACAAGCAAAAAAACTGCAACGACGGATTTTTCGAGGTCGAGGGTTCACGCAATACTTCATTCGCATAGTCAATGGTTCCCTGAAAATCGGCCATGCCTATCAGACTGTTCATCTTTCTTGTTATCTCTTCCTGTGCCCGTAAGCAGGTAAAACAAGCAGAAAGAGGAAATAACAGGATTACCCAAAATGTTCTTCGTATGTTGTAGTTTATCTGTATCATTGTCGTGTAAGTTCTATCAGTGCCAAGCCTCCTCTATCTGCCACGCAGCTGTATTATGAGTCTGGAGCCATGAAGGAAAGCCATGTTCTCACGTTTCCGGAACAAAAATATAAAGAATATTCTTTTCTTGCCATCACCCGTCCTTGAAAATGCGAACGGACACAAGATTGCAGCCTTTCTTGACCATCGTCTCAAAAAGAATGCCTATCTTTGTAAACTAAACCCCCAATTAATTACATACCGTACGAATCTGTTTTTCCATATCTATGACACTGAGTAAAAACAAAATCAAATACATCCGTTCACTGGAACTGAAGAAATTCAGAAAAGAAGAAAAGGTATTTCTGGCGGAAGGCCCCAAACTGGTCGGCGATTTGCTGGGACATTTTGCGTGTCAACTGTTGGTAGCCCTCCCCTCGTGGTTGGCTGCCCACCCCGAAGCGCACGCAGAAGAAACGATTGAAGCGACCGAAGAAGAACTGACCCGTGCCAGCCTGCTGAAACATCCGCAGGAAGTACTGGCTGTCTTCCGGATTCCGGAATACCCTACAGATACGGACCTACCGGCACAGACACTCTGTCTGGCACTGGACGATGTACAGGACCCCGGAAATCTGGGGACCATTGTGCGTATAGCTGACTGGTTCGGTATTCATGACATCTTCTGCTCCGCAGGGACAGCCGATGTCTATAACCCGAAATGTGTACAGGCCACCATGGGAGCCTTGGCACGGGTACGCCTCCATTACTGCCCGTTGGCCGATTTTCTGAGTTCGCTTGATAAAGACATTCCTGTATTCGGAACTTTCCTGGACGGCGAGAATCTATATTCCCAGGAATTGGCCGACCGGGGAATCATTGTCATGGGAAATGAAGGAAACGGAATCAGCAGCGAAATCCGCCAACGAATCAACCGGCGGATACTCATCCCGAACTATCCTGCCGGATGCGAAACCAGCGAATCATTGAATGTAGCGGTAGCTACTGCCGTTGTCTGCGCCGAATTCCGCCGCAGGATGCAGTAATAAGCTTCAGACACGAGTCATGCGGCTGGCAGCTCCGAAACAGCTGTCAGCCAGGCGGAAACCAACGACATAGAAGGCATACTCCCGGGCCTCATCCTCCCCTTCCGGCACATTCATCCGTCGGGTATAAGCCTGAAAATCTTCTTCTGCCTCCGGAAGTAAAGGAAGAACGGGAGATACAATCATCAGTCCGCCCCACCACTCCGTATTCCGGATTTCTTCCACCAGCGGATACACCCGCTCCACACAGTGTGTCGCAGCATCCACCTCTACGACCTGCATGTCGCGGCAACTACGTTCACGCACATTCCAAACCCGGTGTACAGCTATCCGCCTAATCATTTTCCTGAATCCGTTTGGTATTTATCCGATTCCTTATCTTTTCACCGGCTTCAGGTCCTTCACCCGTTTCAAACGCTTGGAGACCGAATCCAGTGCGACGGTATCCGCTTTGGCAGAATCCGCCTTCAAGGAATCATTCTTCTGCACAGCCAACGAATCGGCAGCTTCCTCTTTCACATGATAACGGTACAAGTGGATATCGCTCGCCAATACATGTCCGTGCTGCTCCGGTTCGGTAGGTTCGTAATAGATAAATCCGATAATCTCCTTGAACTCAAAGGCCGAATCCGGCTTGAAATAAAGTCTCTGTTTACCAGGACGTACTACACGGGTAAGACCTTGCAGACTGTCATTCTTGAAGATGAGGTTCAATCCCATGACAGCCTTTCCGGCATTTTGAGCAGGCATAAAGTTGAAATCAGCTTCGAGCACCAATATGTCTTTCGGACGGAATGTCGTATCCGCCTTGAAATTGAAGACAGCCTTATTGGTCAACGGAGAATTTGTCAGCCAATAGATGGAACGGTCGCGCCAGATATCCACCGTATCGCCGGACTGTGAAACGCTGATTTGTCCGCTCTGGCGGTCCACCTGCTTCCGGGCAAGCTTTTCGGCCGCTTCGTAACGTTTCTGCAGGTTCTCGTAAATCTGCGACAACTCCTCCGTATGGCGGGTATACCAGACCATCGACGAATCGAATTCCGCCTCCGTCACCTGGTGTTTCTGGAAGACATAATCGTAATACGCTTTCCGCTTCTGGGTCTCAGAGCCGGAAAGATTATTTCCTAAGGTACTGGCCAGATGATAATCATACAGCAGATTCTCCATCGCCTCAGGCTGGATGATGTCACTCGGAATCTTCTTTCCACAGGCGAACATTCCTCCTGCCAGTAAAACCAGTGTCAGATACGGATATTTCATAAGGCGTTTCATGATTGCTTTTTGTCTGTGTCCGAAGAATTCTGTACATGTGCTCCCCCGTTCAGATACCGGCTGTAAAACAGAAGCAGGGCAATGATACCGCAGCTGATGGAAGCATCGGCAAAGTTGAAGATAGGACTGAAGAAGATGAAATGGTCTCCGCCCACCAGCGGCATCCAGTCAGGCCAATAGGTATCGATGATGGGGAAATAGAACATGTCCACCACTTTTCCGTGCAGCAGCGTTTCATATCCTTCGCCCCAAGGGACCCATTTTGCGACAGACATCGGGGTACTGGCACTGAAGACTTCGCCGTAGAATACACAGTCGATGATATTTCCGATGGCACCTGCCAGAATCAGTGACAGACAGACGATGAAACCGTTCTTCACCCGTTCTGCCGCCGGACGTCGCACCAGTTTGACCAAATACCACGTAATCAGGATAACAGCGGCAATCCGGAACAAGGTAAGAAACAGTTTGGCAAAAATCTCCATACCGAAAGCCATCCCGTTATTTTCTGTGAAATAGATATAGAACCAGTCGGTTATACGGATACTTTCATGCAGATACATGCTGGTCTTGACACTGATTTTGATAATCTGGTCGATTACAAGTACCGCTGCCACAATCAGTGCGGCCAACGGACCTTGAGAGAGATATTTGTTCATAACTGTTTCCTGATAATACGATTACTTTTTACTGTTAAAGCCATAGAAGAGACTTTCTGTTCCTTCTATCTAAAATACTTATTCTTCTGTCCAAAAAACAGAAGGGGCTGATCCAGGTTTCCATCGACTTGTTTCCAAGTATGGAAGGAAACGAATCTCTGAATCTGAAACAGCCTCTTCATTTTCAAAAGAGCCCTGTCTGCACAGGCAACCTCTTTTTATTTCTTTCCTTGTTTGGCCTCAATGCTCAATGTAGCATGAGGTACGGCACGTAAACGCTCAGCCGGAATCAGTTTTCCTGTTTCACGACAGATACCATAGGTCTTGTTTTCGATACGTACCAAAGCGGCCTGCAGATTCTGAATGAACTTCAACTGACGGGCAGCCAGACGAGTCGTTTCTTCTTTGGACAAGGTATTCGCACCTTCTTCCAAAACCTTGTATGTAGGCGATGTATCGTCTGTATCATTCCCATCTGTGTTCATGATACTGCTTTTCAGTTTCTCATAGTCGCGTTCAGCAAGCTGAAGCTTCTCCATAATAATGGCGCGAAACTCCTCGAGTTCAGCGTCGGAGTATCTTGTCTTTTCAGCCATAGTGTTAAAGGTTTTAAAAGTTATAAATAAAAAGTAGTATCCATCCGGAAAATTCCGGATGGATGGGTCACATTACAATTTGGTTACTTGGATAAACAGTGAGAAGTCATCGAAATTGAGTTCCGTGCCTTCTACCGGTCCATCCGACAATACCAGCGAGTTAGCCAGTACCTGGTTGCAAATATAAGTATTATATTCATTTACCGCTTCGTCTGTGTTCGGATTTTTCGACAAAACGATAGCAATCTTATCGGTAATTTCGAATCCGCTGCTCTTCCGGATGTTCTGGATACGGTTGACCAGTTCACGGGCAATACCTTCCCGACGCAGTTCTTCGGTTACAGTAACTTCCAGAGCTACAGTCAGTTTACCTTCGTTGGCAACCAGCCATCCCGGAATATCTTCGCTGAAGATTTCCACATCTGCAGCTTCCACAACAGCCGGTGTACCGTTCAAGTCGAAAGTATAGCTTCCATTCTTTTCCAGTTCGGCTATCGCTTCCTGCGACATCTCGGCTACAGCAGCGGCTACGGCCTTCATCTGTTTGCCGAATTTCGGGCCCAGCTTCTTGAAGTCGCATTTCACCTTCTTCACCAGGATACCGGATGCGCCGTCCACCAGTTTGATTTCCTTCACGTTCACCTCGCTGCGGATCAGGTCTTCTACCGCTTCGATGTAACGCTTCTGTTCTTCATCCACTACCGGAATCATGATACACAACAGCGGCTGACGTACTTTGATATTGACTTTACGACGCAATGCCAATACCATAGAAGTAACATCCTGTGCCATCTGCTGACGAGCTTCCAGTTCCTTGTTGATGAGTGTCTCATCAGCAACCGGGAAGTCGGCCAGATGAACTGATACCACGTTGTCACGGCCGGTTACCTGAATCAGGTCCATGTACAGACGATCCGCATAGAACGGAGCAATCGGAGCCATCAGTTTGGCAACGGTTTCCAGGCAGGTGTACAATGTCTGGTATGCTGACAGCTTGTCGGTTGACATCGCGCTACCCCAGAAACGTTTACGGTTCAGACGAACGTACCAGTTACTCAGGTTATCGTTCACGAAGTCAGTAATCAAACGACCGGCCTTTGTCGGTTCATAATCGTTGTAGCAGGCATCCACTTCCTTAATCAGGGAATTGAGCAGCGACAGAATCCAGCGGTCAATTTCCGGACGTTCCGTCATCGGGACATCCGGTTCCGCATAAGTAAATCCGTCTACATTCGCATACAGGGCGAAGAACGAATACGTATTATATAAAGTACCGAAGAATTTACGGCGTACCTCGTCTACTCCATCGGCATCGAACTTCAGGTTATCCCACGGCGATGAATTGGTAATCATGTACCAGCGCAACGGGTCGGAGCCGTATTTTTCGATGGTACCGAACGGGTCAACGGCGTTGCCCAGACGTTTGGACATCTTGTTACCGTTCTTGTCGAGTACCAGACCGTTTGAAATCACGTTCTTGTAAGCCACGCTGTCGAACACCATTGTAGCGATAGCATGCAGGGTAAAGAACCATCCACGGGTCTGGTCCACACCTTCGGCGATGAAATCGGCCGGATAGTATGAGCGGTTATCTACAATTTCCTTGTTTTCGAACGGATAGTGAAGCTGTGCATACGGCATGGCACCCGAATCGAACCATACGTCAATCAGATCGCTTTCACGTTTCATCGGCTGACCGCTGGCAGACACCAATACGATGTCGTCCACGTACGGACGATGCAAGTCAATCTTGTCGTAGTTTGCTTTCTGGTAGTCGCCCGGCACAAAGCCCAGTTTCTTATATGGGTTTTCGGTCATGAATCCGGCAGCTACCGATTTCTCGATTTCATTATACAGTTCTTTTACCGAACCGATGCAGATTTCCTCACCGGCCTCACTGCGCCAGATAGGAAGCGGAGTACCCCAGTAGCGTGAACGGCTCAGGTTCCAGTCGTTCAGGTTCTCCAGCCATTTGCCGAAACGGCCTGTTCCGGTAGATTCCGGTTTCCAGTTGATGGTCTTGTTCAGTTCCATCATGCGTTCCTTGGCGGCAGTCGAGCGGATAAACCAACTGTCCAACGGATAATAGAGCACCGGTTTATCGGTACGCCAGCAGTGCGGATAGTTGTGTACATGCTTTTCCATCTTGAAGGCCAGACCAGCCTGCTTCATCATCATACAGATGTATACGTCAAGCGATTCGGCAGCCTGAGCGGCTTTCTCGTCGTACTTGCCGTCTACAGTAAACTGCGGGTCGTAAGCGTTCTTCACCCAGCGTCCCTGATACTCCTTGTAGGCATCGACATCGATACATTCCTTCACGAAGTTCTCGTCCAGTTCGTCCATCAGATAGAACTTACCGGTCAGGTCGACCATCGGACGAGTCTCACCCTTCTTGTTAATCATGAACAGCGAAGGGATACCAGCCGCACGTGCCACATTCGCATCGTCGGCACCGAAGGTCGGAGCGATGTGTACGATACCTGTACCGTCTTCTGTCGTTACATAATCACCCGGAATCACGCGGAAAGCCTTGGCAGAAGCCTCTTTCCAGTTTCCGTCTTCGTCCAGTTCCACCGGTTTCACCCACGGGATGAGCTGTTCATACTCCATACCTACCAGGTCTGTACCCTTGTACTCGCCAACTACCTTGAACGGAATCAGCTTGTCGCCCGGTTTGTAGTCTTCCAGCGCGATGCCTTCCGCCTTCTTGTTGAAGTGCATGTAAAGCAACGGTTTGGCCAGAACGACCGTCATCTTATCGCCCGTATATCCGTTATAAGTCTGTACGGCTACGTAATCAATCTTCGGGCCGACACAAAGCGCGGTATTTGATGGCAATGTCCACGGTGTAGTGGTCCATGCCAGGAAGTAAGGTGTACCCCACTGCGCCATTTCCGGTTTCGGGTTCTTCATCTTGAACTGTCCCACCACGGTCAGGTCCTTCACATCACGGTAACATCCCGGCTGGTTCAATTCGTGCGAACTCAAGCCTGTACCGGCAGCCGGTGAATACGGCTGGATTGTATATCCTTTATACAAGAGACCTTTCTGGTACAACTGCTTCAGCAGCCACCACAAGGTTTCGATGTAACGGTTATCGTAGGTGATGTACGGATTATCCAGGTCCACCCAATAGCCCATCTTATGGGTCAGGTCGGTCCATTCTTTGGTGAATTTCATCACATCCGTACGGCAATGTCTGTTATAATCGGCTACAGAAATGGTTTTACCGATATCCTCTTTGGTAATTCCCAGCGCCTTTTCTACGCCCAGTTCTACCGGCAGACCGTGTGTATCCCATCCGGCTTTACGTTTTACCTGATAACCTTTCATGGTCTTGAAACGGCAGAACGTATCCTTGATGGTACGGGCCATGACGTGATGAATACCCGGCATACCGTTGGCTGAGGGAGGTCCTTCATAAAACACGAATGAAGGATGCCCTTCCCGTTCTGTCATACTCCGGGAGAAAACATCGTTCTCGTCCCATTTCTTCAGTACTTCCTTATTGACATCAGAAAGGTTAAGTTGTGAATATTCAGTAAATTTCTTACTCATAATTATGTTATTTTTATTTCAATAGCTTGCCTAGAGGAACAACTGTCCTAAAATTAGGGTGCAAATTTACAAGAAAATTAAATACACTAAAAACATTTCAGGCGATTATTCCTTCTGCTTTAATTTTTATTAGGCTAAGAAACCTCCAGCATTTTATCTTCCACGACGGAGAAAAAGCCGGTCTTTACCTGCCCGAAAGCGAAGCGGCAACCTACCCGGCAATGCCATACGGCTCCCGAAGAGCCGGAGAAAAGCCTGATATATCAGGACCTCCAGAAAAATTAAAGGGCTTCTTACTCTTCTGTCAAAAATCTGACGTATCTTTGCAGCCGCAAATCGATAACGACATGAATCTGAACAAACTGACCCCTATCACCAAGCAACCTAACGGATGGGCGCTTTCCCCCTTGGCGGTATTCCTCTGCCTGTATCTGGTTACCTCTATCCTGGTGAACGATTTCTATAAGGTTCCCATTACGGTTGCCTTCCTGGTATCTTCCATCTATGCCGTATGTATCACCAAGGGGTTGAGCCTGAACGACCGTATCCTACAATTCTCGGCAGGAGCCGCCAACAAGAACATCATGCTGATGATCTGGATATTCATCCTGGCAGGTGCCTTCGCCCAATCGGCCAAAGCGATGGGTGCCATCGACGCGACCGTCAACCTGACACTGCTGCTGTTACCCGACAGCCTGTTGCTAGCAGGTATCTTTCTGGCCTCCTGCTTCATCTCCCTGTCTATCGGGACATCGGTAGGAACCATTGTCGCATTGGCGCCGGTAGCTGCCGGAATTGCCGAGAAGACCGAGCTCAGCCTGCCTTTCATGACAGCCCTGGTCATCGGCGGAGCGTTTTTCGGCGATAACCTCTCTTTCATTTCGGATACCACGATTGCCGCTACCCGTACCCAAGGCTGCGTCATGCGCGATAAATTCCGTGCCAACATCGCCATCGCCTTGCCTGCCGCGCTGCTGGTGTTCGGCTATTACGTCTTTTACGGCAGCCAGGTTACCGTCGTCCACGAAGCAGGACCCGTAGCCTGGGCCAAGGTAATCCCCTACCTCGTCGTACTGGGAACAGCCATTGCCGGAATCAACGTTACGCTGGTCCTGCTGTTGGGACTTTTATCCACCGGTATCATCGGTATATGGTACGGAAGTTTCGATGTCTTCGGATGGTTCAGTTCCATGGGGACCGGTATCACCGGCATGGGAGAACTCATCATCATCACCCTGATGGCCGGAGGCATGCTGGAACTGATACGTTTCAACGGAGGAGTGGCATACATCATCCAGGCTCTGACCCAACGGGTAAAAAGCAAACGGGGAGCCGAGCTGAGCATTGCCGCCTTGGTGAGCCTGGCCAATTTCTGTACTGCCAACAACACCATCGCCATCATCACCGTAGGCCCGTTGGCCAGCGACATCGCAGACAAATTCGGAGTCGACAAGCGAAAAAGCGCCAGCATTCTGGATACGTTCTCCTGTGTGGTGCAAGGTATCATCCCATACGGTGCGCAGATGCTGATTGCAGCCGAGCTGACGCAACTTTCTCCACTGAATATCATCGGCTACCTGTATTACCCGATGGCGTTGGGGATTGTTGCCCTACTCAGTATTTTTCTCCGGTATCCCCGGCGTTATTCCTGAGACTGGAAAAGCTTCCCGCATTCCAGGAAGAACAAAAAGCAACGGAAAATTTGCATATTTCAAATAAACTTACTACCTTTGCCGCGCAATTAAGGATGGTTCCGTAGCTCAGCTGGATAGAGCAACGCCCTTCTAAGGCGTGGGTCCTGCGTTCGAATCGCAGCGGAATCACTGAAAGCTTTACATTCACACAAGGATGGTTCGGTAGCTCAGCTGGATAGAGCAACAGCCTTCTAAGCTGTGGGTCCCGAGTTCGAATCTCGGCCGAATCACATGAAAGGAAGTTGATAATATACGGATAACCGGTATTTATCAACTTCCTTTTTTTATTAGGCATAAAAAGAATTCCCTCCCAAAGCACAGCCATTCATTCGTCAGCATGTTCAATCCAATCACTTCACCGAACGACCTGACGTTAGGAAAACACAGGCAATCAATAAAGTCCCATTATTGGTTTCATACTTTCACAAGCCACACAACGAGCTGTAGGCCAGTCCTTTCCCGTGAAAGATGAAGTTTCACCGTGAAAGATAAGCCCCTCAAAAAAATCGCTACAACCTCCTTTTACAGAAGGCTGTAGCGATTCCTGTTATTGGGAGAATCAGGCAGAGAACCCGATTAATCTACCAGTACGCCCAGTTCGGCTCCGGACGCGAAGTCCTGACCGTTCTGCGAACTCAGTGCCGTGAAGCGTACATAGCGGGCCTTGACAGGCTTATCCAGCAGGATACGTTTCCGCTCCAGGTTATTTTCAAAGGCACCCGAAGCCACCGGTTCACTCCAGGTCTTACCGTCATCGCTCACCTGGAACTTATATTCCTTGATATTTCCGTTCGGGTTGTTCTGGCGAGGCAGGTATGTGAAACCTTTGATTTCTTTCGCCTCACCGCAATCCAAATCTACCCAATGCGGATATTTGGCCACAGTCACCGAGTACATGGTATGCCAGATGGTGTTCGGGTCGTCGTCCACCAGATTCGAAGCTTCTCCACCGTCGCTCTCCTGACTGCTGGCGTAGATTACCTCCAAGGGCACTGTCTCAATCTTAGCGAAATCGCGGGTAGTCTTCAGCTTGTCGTTATCCTTGTACCATACTGTCAGGGTTCCTCCGTTACGCAAGTCAAAAGGTTCGGTATACGTTACCGCCTTCTTACTCTGGCCCAGGCTGTAGCAGATGACTGCCCCCGGCTTTCCGGAAACCAATGCCACCTTGCCGGTTACATCCCGGGAGATGCTTATCGGCATTTCGCCGCCGGCCGAAACCTTGGCACGTGCAGTCAGGTCAGTACCCTGTCCTACCGGACGAATAATGAATCCCATCGAATGGTTACCGGCCTTGATGCGGTCCTCTTCCAACGGGCCACCCTGACCACAGCTGTTACCACCCAGTCCCATCATCTTCAAATCCAAATGCAGATAATTCCCGTCCGATTCAGGCAACTGATATGGATGCGGAGCCTGAACCATCTGCATGGCCGACCAAGGCAAAGCTGATGCAGAGAAGGTTGAAGTAGATACAAACTGTACCCCATTACCGACCTCATCGGTCAATGCGCACCAGCGTACATCCTCACGGTTCCCCATTGACTGCGGCTTCGGGAAATTCACAAACTGTTCTTTCACTGTGCTGTTATACAGTTGTACGAAAGCACCGTTCTTACGGTCGTTATAATTATTCTGCGGACCACGTCCATAGTAAGTATAGTTTTCCAGTACCGAAGGAGTCTTCATGACATAACCCAAGCGTGCCAAATTCAGACTCGGTTCGTTTGAACTGAAACTAGCTTCCAACTCGATAGAACCGTCCGGATAAACTGTCCATATCTGATTGGTTGTAAACTTGAAGTCGTCCGGACCGAAATCCTTGCCTTTAGTAATTTCATAATGACCGGAACTGATACCCAAATCTCGGATGCTGGAACCGTATGGAGCCTGCGATTCCACTGTATAGGCCAGAACCACCGCACCGTCGGCACGGGTATAAGCAGTAGCACTGACAGCCTTGTGTTGCAGGTTGTGCAAGCCTTTGGCAAACCACTGACGGTATGCCCAGTTATCGTTGTCCGTCATGGCACGAAACGCATCCAGTTTCGGACCGTTTCCTTCTGCAAATACCGGTTTACCATTGTATGCCAAACTATAGATAGTACCTGTTTCATCGTCAAACTTCACTTCGAAACCAGTACCTCTTACAGTCTTCAGATTATTTTCAGCAATAAAAGTCAGTTTACCTTCGGCAGTCTGACCAGCCATACCAGGGAATGCAGCAGGAACTTTTACAGGCAGTTGTTCTTCCATTTGTACGAAACCTTTCTTGGCCCAAGGCATATCCTGAGCCAGCAAGAACTGCACTTTGACAAAGTATTCGCCATCTGCCTCCAGCTTACTGAAATCGAACGGAATAGTATAGTAACCTTTCTGACGTGGAGCGAGGATGTTACGCGGGCCTTTAAAAGCATTGCTTTCCTGTATCTTCTTTCCATCCTTCCAAAGAGACCAAACCATGTCCACCCCGGTGAGCGGTTCAAAATAATTTTTATTGAACACCTCAATCTGACCTTTGGTGATATCCATCGCCTTGACACCCACATTTTGGTATACCTTCTTCACTTCAAAGAATTCTGGTTTCGGCTGGTGTCCCGGGAAAAGGATACCGTTCATACAGAACATACCGTCATTCGGTTTATCGCCGAAATCGCCTCCATAAGCCAAATACTTCTCACCAGTTGTTTTATCGTAATTATACAGCGACTGGTCCACCCAATCCCAGATGGCCGCTCCGCAGAAAAAGTTAGTCGATTCGATAGCCTCCCAATAGTCTTCAAGATTTCCACCGGCATTTCCCATGGAATGTGCATACTCTGAAATGTGGAACGGATATTTCATGTCATATGTACCTTTCACCGCCTCGCGTGTCCAGGCGATGGAAGGATATTGGTTAGACCCCATATCCACAATGTCGTTGTTCCGTTCATACTGCACCGGACGAGTCGTATCATATGCCTTTATGGCATCATAGGCAGCTACAAAATTCTTGCCCGGACCAGCTTCGTTACCCAATGACCAGATGACGATAGACGGATGGTTGACATGTGCGTGCACCAGTTCCATCACACGAGCTACATGAGCATCTTTGAACTCTGGCACGTGTGAGAGTGAAGCCTTTCCATAATAATATTCATGACTTTCCAGGTTGGCTTCATCTTCCAAATAAATACCATATTTATCACACAGGTAATACCAATACGGATTGCAAGAATAATGAGAGTTACGTACATGATTGATGTTACCACGCTTCATCAGCATCACTTCCATTTCCATCTGCTCCGGAGTGATGGCGTTACCCGTATTTGGATTGATTTCCTGACGGTTCACTCCTTTCAACTTCACAGGTTGGTTATTGACGTAGAAATAACGTCCTTTCAGTCCGAACTCATCGTCCTTAGCTTCCGTATCACGAATCTCCACCTGACGGACTCCAAAGTAAGTAGAGATCACATCCACAGTCCGTCCCTTCTGGTCTTTCAGTTCGGCTACCAACGTATAGCGGTTCGGCTTTTCGGCCGACCACAATTTAGCATCAGGCATCTCAAAACGGGTATCAACTGTTGTATTTCCCCCTTTATCCAGCTCAAACTTGCCCGAAGCTATCGGTTCACCCACCTGACCTACAATATCATCAGAGTACAACTTGTTTTCGTAAATACGGTAAGACAAGGTATAATTCTTAACTTTCTTTTTGTCCAGGTTACGAAGCATTGCCTTGACTGCAACCGAAGCTCCGTTTCCTTTCAGTTCGGTTTCAATCTTCATATCGCGTACCTGCACCTTCGAAGTAGCGGTCAGGTACGTATTCCGGAAGATACCAGGCAAACGATACATATCCTGTGCTTCAAGGAACGAACCGTCCGAACTGCGATATACCTCTACCGCTACGATATTCTCCCCCTTCACCAGATACTTCGAGATATCGAAACTGGCTGTATTGCGGGAATTCTTCGAGAAGCCCACATATTGTCCGTTCACCCAAATGTAGAAGAAAGAGTTCACCCCGTCGAAATTGATATACACCTGACGGTTTTCCCAGTCTTCAGGCACCTGAAAGGTACGACGGTAAGACCCCACTTCATTCCGATACTTATAAGTAGTCCAGTCTTTGTTCGGTTCCCGCATTACCCCACCTTTCCAGTCATCTACAGCTACTGTATGCTTAAAGATAACCGGTTGGTTACAATAGATAGGTACCCCATACTTCAAAGAACCGTCTTTTTGAATACCTACTACATTCCAACAGGAAGGAACAGTTATATCATCCCATCCACTTACATCGAAACCGTTTTCATAGAAGTTCTTCGGACGTTCGTCCGGATTGGGTGCCCAATGGAATTTCCAGGTTCCATTCAGGTTCTGCCAGTAACGGCTATACTGAGGAAGTACCTTAAGAGCACTATCCACATCGCCGAACGAAAAGAAATAAGCACGCGGCTGTTCCTTGTTAAGTGAAAGTTTCTCCGGAGCTTCCCACTCGGTTCCCATCGGTGCAGCCTCCGTACCGTACATGAAACCACCCAAAGATTGCTGGGCAAAAGCCCCCATCGCCATGCAACAGAAAATCAGGCTGAAAGTAGTCTTTTTCATAAAAGAGTCATTAGATTTAATTAAAAAACAAACCAAGTGGGTGCAGTTTTTACGTATAGTCAAAAACCACACCCACTTTATCCGTGACAAATGTAATAAAAATTTTTCTATATACTGCAAATACCAACCTCAATATAGAGCATCGGGGAATTATCAAGATTCCCGACGCATGTGATATCCATATATTACGATGACCGCAAAGCAGATAAAAGGAAGAATAAAGGAGACATTCACAGCAGGCATACCGAACAGTGATCTGCAATCGATAATGGATGCTTGAAGCGGTGGTAATACAGATCCACCCAAAATAGCCATAATCAAACCGGCAGCACCGAACTTGGCATCATCGCCCATCCCCTTTAAGGCAATACCATAAATAGTAGGAAACATCAATGACATACAAGCCGAGACACCTACCAGACAGTACATACCCCAGATACTTTCCACACAAAAGATAACGCCCGCCGTCAATATCAATGCCGCCACAGCCAGTACCATCAATAATCTGCCAGGCTTCACATAACGCAAGATAAAGGTACAGATGAACCTACTCACACAGAAAATAATCATAGCTACAATATTATATTTCTGAGAAAGCACTTCTGCTGCCTGTTCTTCCATTCCTTGCGAAGTAAATAAATGGGTACCATACTGAATGATGAAAGTCCAGCACATAATCTGTGCCCCGACGTAAAAGAACTGAGTCAATACTCCATATTTGTATCGTCTCTTAGCGAAAATACGTCGCAAAGTCGGCATAAAATCAATGGAAGTCGATTTATCAGCATTCCGTGGCATACGAGTAGCCCGTATAATAAACAACATGATGAGAATCACCACACCAATAACCAGATACGGAGCAATCAGCACTGACAAGTCCGAATCTCTTACTGCCTCAAATTCTACCTGAGAAAGCTGTGCCCGCTCTGCTGTATCCATCGGATGCAACTTATTCTGAATAAAATTCATGGCTACATACATCCCCATCAGCGAACCGATAGGATTGAAGGCCTGAGCCAGGTTAAGCCGCCGTGTCGCAGTCTCTTCGCTTCCCATAGAAAGAATATATGGATTACAGCTGGTCTCAAGGAACGAGAGTCCACAAGTCATGATAAAATATGCCAACAGGAACGGATAATAATCACCAGTAAGTTTCGCCGGAAAGAAAGCCAATGCCCCCAATGCATACAATCCCAACCCCATCAATACGCCAGCCTTGTACGTATATTTCCGGATAAACATGGCTGCAGGGAAAGCCATTGCAAAATAACCTCCGTAAAAAGCTACCTGAACCAAGGTACCGTCAGTTACACTCATCCGGAAAATCTTTGAGAAAGCTTTAACCATCGGATTGGTTATATCATTGGCAAATCCCCACAAGGCAAAACATGCGGTTATCAAAATGAACGGTCCCAGATAGCTGACTCCGTCTTTGCTCACGATAGATTCTTTCATGAATAATCAGATTTAGGTTAATGAATAAAAATCAATGGCGCATTACGAGCTGCATCTGGGCACGTATATTACCGATAGCAGTAGCTTCTACCGGACCTGCCGTAACTTGTAGGCCAGTAGCCTGAGCTGTCAGTCGGTTCAGATACTTATTTTGTGAGCCACCGCCGATAATCTGCAGTTTCGTTACCGGACGGGATAACAACCGGTTCAACCCCTCGATACCTTTTTTATATCTCTCCGCCAAAGAAAGAAGCACACATTTCACAAATTCGCCCTGAGTTTCAGGAACCTGCTGTCCGTTTTTCCTACAATAAGCTACAATAGCATCTGCCATGTTAACCGGACTAGTAAACTGCGTATCATCTACATTGATGACAGATGCGAATTCTGCCTTCTCTGCAGCTGGAATCAATACATCATAATCCGTGCATAGTCCGGCCTCGGCCCATTCACCCATCAATCTCTGAAGAATCCACAATCCGGTGATATTCTGCAAGAAACATATTTTTCCTTCTGCACCACCTTCATTGGTAAATCCATTTACTCTGGCTTCTTCCGAAAGAACAGGTGTATCTGTCAATACCCCCAACAATGACCACGTACCCGAGCTCAGGAAAGCAGTCACCTCATCGTCAGCACCAGCAGGGATGGCATACACAGCACTGGCTGTATCATGCGAAGCTACAGCTATTACTTCCACATCACAGTCCAATCCCAGTTCTTCCTTCACTTCCGGTTTCAGAAATCCTCTGCTCTCTCCCGGCATCACGATATCGCAGAAGAGATGTTCCGGCAAACCCAGTTCCCGGATAAGCGGATAATTCCACCGACGATTCCGTATATCCATCAATTCCGATGTAGAAGCTATACTGTATTCATTATTGGCTACACCAGTCAGGAAATAACTGAACAAATCAGGCATGAACAGCAGCTTGTCGGCCACTTTCAGTAATGGGCTTTCCTCCTGTTTCATGGCATAAAGCTGAAATAGTGTATTGATGGCCATCACCTGTGTACCAGCCACAGCATAATGCGTACGCTGATCAATACGGCCAAACACCCGTTCCGGCATTCCATCCGTCCGGCTATCACGGTAACATACCGGATTTCCGAGCAGATTCCCCTGTCTGTCTATCAATCCGAAATCCACGCCCCAGGTATCGATTCCGATACTCAAAATGCGGTATCCTTTGTCTACAGCCATACGGATTCCCTTCTTCATGTCCTCAAACAGAGAAAGGAAATCCCAGTAAATATGCCCGCCCATCCGCACTTGTCTGTTCTGAAAGCGATAGATGGTTTCCAACTGAAGTTCGCCACCGGAGGTGTAGCCGGCGATGACACGCCCGCTGCCGCCTCCGAAGTCTATGGCTAAATATACTTCTTTCATTTGGTTTTCTTTCCTAACACATAAGTCTCCAAATCGTCTATCTCGGCCGGAGTAAGCGTATCATACTTACCGCCGGAAAGGATGATGATGCGACAAGCCATTTCGAAAAACATTGCACGCTCAAAAGCCTGGTCGAAATCTTTTCCACATACCACCTGACCGTGTTTCCGAAGCAGCACAGAGTTATGGTCTTTCATCGCTGCGATAACGGCTTGGGCCAATTCCTTGGAACCCGGACGATAATATGGAATAGCCGGAATTTCAGAACCTACATGACAAGGTACCTCAGCCGTTACATTAAAATCCTTCGGCAATTCCAGCATACAGGCTACAGCTGTAGCATAGGGTGACTGGAAATGAAGTACCACATTCACGTCCGGACGTTCTCTCAGTACACCCAGATGAAAACCACTTTCCATAGACGGTTTCACACCGTTCAGCACCTCGCCAGTTTCCAGCTTGCAGATAGCCACTTTTTCTTTCGGCAATGAAGGTACCCAAGAACCGGTACCCGACAGAAGAACTTCATCTCCTACGCGCCATGAAATGTTACCACTGCTGCATACAGTCAGCCCTGCATCACCCACGCGGTGAGCCTGAGCAATGAATTGTTCGATATGTTCGTTTGTTATCATAATACTTTCTTATACAAATCTAAAATTATTTCTTCGGTTACTTCTCTCGGATTGCCCGGTGTACATACATCGGCATAAGCGGCTTTAGCCAAACGCGGCAAGTCTTCTTCTTTGATACCCAATTCCGACAGATGCTGTGGGATACCCACCCGTACGGAAAGTTCCTTCACAGCTTTTACCGCCGCATCGGCAGCTTCTTCCTTGGACATGCCGGCTGTATAGACGTTCATGGCCTTGGCAATGTCCACATACTTGTCGAGTGCTGCAGGTGCATTGAATTCCATGATGGTAGGCAGCAGCAATGCGTTGGCTACACCGTGAGGGATGTCGAAGATGGCCCCCATCGGATGAGCCATTCCATGTACTACCCCAAGGCCTACATTCGAGAAAGCCATACCGGCAATGTACTGGGCCACAGCCATACCGTTGCGGGCTTCGGCATTGCTGGGTTCGTTCACTGCCGTTTCCAGGTAACGGGCTATCATCTCGATGGCCTTGATTTCGAACATGTCACTCATTTCCCAGGCACCTTTCGTGATTAGCCCTTCGATGGCATGGGTCAAGGCATCCAGTCCGGTAGCCGCAGTCAGGCTCTTCGGCAAGGTATACATCAGTTCGGCATCCACGATGGCGATGGCCGGAATATCGTTCGGATCTACACACACCATCTTCTTATGGTTCTCCTCGTCCGTAATCACATAGTTGATGGTTACCTCGGCAGCCGTTCCGGCCGTAGTGGGCAAGGCGATGATAGGTACGGATTTCTTTTTGGTATCGGCCACCCCTTCCAGTGAAACGACATCGCTGAATTCCGGGTTATTAGTGATGATACCGATGGCCTTGGCCGTATCCATGGAAGAACCGCCGCCGATGGCGATGATGAAATCGGCTCCCGAAGCGGCGTATGCAGCCAGCCCGGCCTTCACGTTAGAGACCGTAGGGTTCGGTTTGATTTCGCTGAAAATCTCATAAGGAATACCTGCTTCACGAAGTACACACAACACTTTTTCGGCGACACCGAACTTGATCAAATCCTTGTCGGTAGCCACAAAAGCCTTCTTCAGGCCGAGTCTGGCTATTTCTTTGGGAAGCACTTCCCGGGCACCGGGTCCGAAGTACGACACTTCGTTCAAGACAAATCTGTTAATCATACGTAGTTAGAAATGAAAAAGATGCTGTCCGGGATTCGGAAAACATCCGGAACCCGGACAGCAATCAGGGTTAATGGTTACTTATTTATAGATAGGACCGTAGTTCTGGCAGGCACGGTAATCGGCACCTTCCTTGTCCATGCCGAAGGCATTCCAAGCTGCCGGACGGAAAATCTTGTCATCATCCACATTGTGCATACATACCGGTATACGGAGGATAGAAGCCATCGTAATCAGGTCCTGACCGATGTGTCCGTAACTGATGGCACCGTGGTTGGCACCCCAGTTGTTCATTACAGAGTACACATCCTTGAAGGCCGGCTTGTCACACAGGCGAGGCACGAACCAGGTAGTCGGCCAGGTGCGGTCAGTACGTTCATCCAGCAGTTTGTGGATTTCCGGATCAATCTCCACAGTCCATCCTTCAGCAATCTGCAGCACCGGACCCAAGCCTTTGATCAGGTTCAGACGGCTCATGGTAACAGGCATACCGCCTTTGGAAAGGAAGTTGGAAGAGAAACCTCCACCACGGAAGTAGTCACGGTTGGCCGGATACCAGGTAGTAGCCTCCAGACATTTTTCTACTTCAGCCTCGGTAATTTCCCAAGATGGTTTCATGGTCGGATTACCCGCCTCATCCGTCTGCTGTCCGGTACCGTCAAGGGTAGTTGCACCGGAATTGATCAAGTGGATGATACCGTTGGCTGCCAGTCCGGTGAGTTCCTTACCGGTAACACGTTTCACAGCTTCCGGGCTCCAGTAAGTACGTACATCCGAGAAGATCTGCGCACGGTTGGTCAGCAGATGGCCGAAGAGCATGGCCACACCGTTGCAGGCGTCGTTTTCAGTTGCCACCACGTATGCTTCGCGGATACCGTTCCAGTCGAACGATGTATTAAGCAACGCTTCGGAATAGTCCCCGTTCGGATAGAAGTCGGTCCACTGGCGTTGTCCCTGGAAACCGGCAGCGATAGCATTGTGTCCTAAAGCTTCCTCCTTGAATCCCATTTCCTTCAGCTTCGGATTTCCCGTCATCAGGTCTCGCATGATAATCATCATCTTTACGATGAATTCCCAGTCTGCATCCTTCTGTTCGCGGGTCTTACGCTTTTCAGGACGGTTCTTGAAATCCTCGCCTTCGTTCACCTTACAATATTTTTCAGTCCATGCCATCGCCTTGGCATATTCTTCCTTGTCATAGATACCTTCGGTCATACGACGGATGATTTCAGTCAAATCTACCGATTCGTTACGCATACCCAAATACTCCTGGAAGAAATCCGGATTAACGATAGAGCCTGCAATACCCATAGACACACTACCCATTGACAGGTACGACTTGCCACGCATGGTGGCAACAGCCTGAGCAGCGCGGGCAAAGCGCAGAATCTTTTCGGCTACATCGGCCGGGATGCTGTTGTCTTCCAAGTCCTGTACGTCACGGCCATAGATACCGAAAGCAGGAAGCCCCTTCTGGGCATGACCGGCCAATACAGCAGCCAGGTAAACGGCTCCCGGACGTTCGGTTCCGTTGAATCCCCACACAGCCTTCGGATAATACGGGTTCATATCCATGGTCTCGGCACCGTAGCACCAGCAGGAAGTTACGGTAATGGTAGCCCCTACCCCTTCGCGTTCGAATTTCTCGGCACAGGCAGCGCTTTCTGCCACACGGCCGATGGTAGAGTCGGCAATGACACATTCCACCGGACTTCCGTCACCGTTCTTCAGATTGGAGGAAATCAGTTCGGCTACAGCTTTGGCCAGATTCATTGTTTTTTCTTCAAGACTCTCGCGAACACCTCCCTGGCGTCCGTCAATAGTGGGACGAATCCCGATTTTCGGATATTTTTTCATGGTGAGATATAATTTAAAATAAAAGATTCCGGAGGCATATATCCAAAATCTTTAAATACTTCATGTTCCAAAGGAACAAATTTAATTTAGCTCAACCAAAGAAAATCAAATGTTTAAAAACAGAATACCTGTCATCCGACATAAATGCGGGAATTCCACATCACGCACAAGAAAAGCCGATGGAGAAAATCCGCCACCGGCTTTACTTCAATCACTTAAGATTCCTTCTATATTATATCAGAAACTTCAGTACAAAGATGGCCGCCAGGATATACATTCCTACGGTCAGTTTCCGGTATTTCCCAGACAGCAGGTTAATCAGCACATAACCGATCATTCCCAATACGATACCGTCCGAAATGCTGTAAGCCAACGGCATAAACAGGATGCAGATGAAAGCCGGGATAGCTTCGGAATAATCGGTGAAGTCTATTTTCAGCACAGCCCCCATCATCATCACTCCCACCAGAATCAGTACCGGAGCCGTAGCGGCAGCGGGCACAGCCAGGAAAAACGGGGCCAGGAACAGAGCCAACAGGAAACAGACCGCCGTGACGAAAGCCGTCAGACCGCTCCGACCTCCTTCGCCGACGCCCGAAGTACTCTCTATCAAGGTAACGATGGTACTGGTGCCCAGCATAGCCCCCACCGTGGTACCGATGGCGTCTACCAGGAAAGCCTGCTTCAGGCAGGGAATCTTCCCGTCCTTATCCACCATACCCGCCTTGGTAATCACCCCTACCAGTGTACCGATGGTATCGAACATATCCACAAAGAGGAAGGTGAACACCACGATGAGCATTTCTTTGGTGAATATCTGTTTCCATTCGAACTGGCAGAAGATGGGTTCGATGGAAGGAGGAGCACTGAACACCCCTTCGAACCGGGTGATTCCCATCGGTATACCGATCAATGTGGTAAGCAATATCCCGAGAAGCAGGGCACCTTTAACCTTTCTGACCAGCAGCACAGCCGTCAATACCAGGCCGATGATACCCAACAGGGCCGGACCGGACGTGATATCGCCCAGTCCCAGCAGCGTAACGTCATTGTTCACGATAATCCGGGCATTCTGCAGACCGATAAAAGAGATGAACAGACCGATACCTGCCCCGATGGCATGTTTCAAAGTCTCCGGAATGGCATTGACAATCTTTTCACGCAGGTTGGAAACCGTGAGCAGAATAAAAATGATGCCTTCTATCAATACAGCTGTAAGCGCGAACTGCCAGGTATAGCCCATCGTCAGGCAGACCGTATACGCAAAGAAAGTACTCAGCCCCATCCCCGGAGCCAGGCTAAAAGGCAGCTTGGCATAAAAGGCCATCAGCAAGGTAGAAAAGGCTGAAGCTATCACTGTTGTGGTAAACAGCGCGCCTTTATCCATGCCCGTAGCGCTGAGTACATTGGGATTGATGGCCAGGATATAGGCCATGGTCAGGAAGGTGGTGATGCCGGCCATTACCTCCGTACGTACCGAGGTGACCTTCTTGTCGAATCCGAAAAGTTTCTCCAACATGATCCGCCTGAATTTAGAAAGTCCATTTCATGGCCAGGGTAGGCAGCCAGTGCCAGCCTTCCATGAGCGCGAAATTCGAGGTTATCTCCCATTCGGTTCCCAAGCTCAGGTTGAAGTCCTCCGGTATACCTTTGAACTTGTTCAGGTTCACCCAAAATTGGGGTTCAGTCAGGAACACATAGTCGTGCCGGTTGCCTTCGGCGTCGGTATGTTCCTCCCGCCAGAAATCGGCAAAACCGCTGAACGTACATTTCCCCTTACAGAAATGCAGGTACCACGAGGCAGTCAACTGGAAACTGTTGGGCGACGGATTTTTCTGAATATACTTGTACATGGGAGTAAAGGTAAACCCTTTGGTGAAGGTCGCATTGTTCCAGGTATAAGTGGCTCCCAACAGGTAGGCGTTGTTGATATAGTTCAGTCCGCCGTTATACTCCACGTGCACCGAAAAGGGCGGTTCCCAGAATTTCAGCTCACGGAATATCTCCCAATAAGCACCTGCCACACCGTTTTTCGTATAGTCCATGTCGATAAAGAAATAGGTGCTTCCCCAACGGTCGGGCTTGAACATTTCCACCGTTGTGGTCACTTTGGGACGGGTATCCAGGGAATGGTAAAGGGCGCTGCCGAAGTCGTAATGCAGCTGGATGTTCTGCGCTCCTGCCACCACCGCCAGCAGGCAGCCGAGCAGGCATAAAGACAATTTTTTCATTTCTTTCAGTCTGTTTAAGAGAGCGCAAAAATAGTGAAAAATCAGCACATGACAAGAAAAGTCGTTTACATTACCAATAACTCCATTCCAAGTATCAGGCCTAAAAACGGTCAATCCATGCCAGCCTGCATCCGAAAGAAATCTGTCATCTTCTTGAAAGTCTGTTCATTGAAAGTGACAGGTCCGTGTTCCCCCTTTGGAACAGTGACAAATTCGGCCAATCTACCTTTTTCATCCAAAGCTTCTTTAAAGAACAAGCTCTGACAATAAGGGACCACCGGATCGGCATCTCCATGAATGACCAGGAACTCCGGATCGGCACTGTCTAAATATGTCATAGGATTCAGTAGTGCCAATATATCCAGATGCTCCGACGGATTTCCTCCAATCAGAGCTGCTTCTGGAGAATCAGAGCCTTTGGTCGTAGAACAGTTCTCCATACGAGTCATATCTATCGGACCAAACCAATCAACCACGGCGTCCACCCGACTGCTGAAAGCAAGGCAATCACCCACTTTTCCTTCAATATCCATCTCACTACCATCCACTCGATACACGCCTACATCGTTGGTGGTCCCGGCCAAAGCAGCTAGATGTCCTCCCGATGAATACCCCGTAATCCCCACGAACATAGTATCCAGTCTGTATTCGCCGGCATGAGCCCGGACAAAGCGTATCGCCGCCTTCACGTCATTAATCTGTGCCGGAAACTTTGCATCTCCACTGGAACGGTGATTGGCACACACGACAGCGAAACCCGCGTCAAGCAACGGCCGACCCATAGTCTGGAAAGCCACTTCCTTCATGTTATTGCCGAACCAGGCACTTCCATAAATCAGCACAACGACCTTATACTTCTCCCGATTGCCGTCTGGCAGATAGATATCGAGCTTATGTCCCACCAGCGTATCATTGGCATACGTGACATCTGTCCATCGGGTGGTTTGTCCGAAAGACGCCAAAGCCGCCCACATTATACATACAATGCTTAAAATCCGTTTCATTCGACTATTCATTTTATTAAAAAATTGATTCTATATAACCGTTTGTCTGTACCAGATTCCCCTCATCCACTCTCCCATGCATAGTGCCCCGCATCATTGCCCATTTTCAGCAGATGAAACGGACCTTATAAATTCTGGAGTTTTCATGGAATTCCATATCTGACAGAACAAATTAAGTATTTTTTTGTCAGACCAGGCATTTCCAAAGCCAATAATATAAGAAATTTTAAAGGAACGGCCTGCCGATTGAAGAGGAAAATACGAGTCAAATCAGTTTAATCTCCTCCCCAGATATCTGCCATCGTCCTGCTGGCCTTCCCCAAGAGAACGGTACAGACTATCGGAGTCATTATACTAGCGGATGACTGTTCATCCACCCAATAGCGGAAACGACAGGGCGAAAACGGCTAACCCACAACTTTCCCTACTTTATCCCCTATCCCCTGGCAGGAATCCAGAGGGCAACCACGAACTGTTAAATTTTAAATTAAAAAAAACGACCGGACGAATGCACGAAAACATGCTCGCGTTTTCCTGTATTCGTCCGTTCGTTTTCATGCGTACGCCTGGACGTTTTCCGGACGTTAACTGTCCAAACCCTCCTCGCATTACATTTTGTCAATATGTTTTACCTGTTTTTCGAGATTTTTTCATACATTTGCCCCATTACAAACCTATCATACAAACAAATTACGATGAAATCTCTATCAACCTGTTACGGATGGCTATTCATGGCCGTTATCCTGGTATTGTCGGTATCCTGCAAGAGCAACACCTCCGACAGCAAAACAGACCACAGCAATTACAACGAAACGACTCAGGAATTGATTCGTATCGTAGAAAAAGACAGCCGCATCAAGGCTTTACTCGAAGAAGCCATCGAAAAAGGCAAGCAAATCAATCCGGACAAGAACACCAACCCGGCACAATCGCTGGAAGAATATTATGCGTTTGTCGACCATTCGCAGACAGCCATGCCGTGGGACGTCATTCTCTGCCCCGGCCAGCCCAGCATCTTCGGACGGATGTATCAAGCCTTGTGCTACTGCTACTTCATCAACTGTATGCCACTGAAATCGCTCGAGGGAGAAAACCTTTTCACCAACTCCGTGCAGTACGTCGAACCCTATCGGAGCTGGCTGGTCAAGTACTGCAAGTCTTGGGGAAACTATCTGTCATCAGCCGAATCCTGGAACAAGGAATACGAAGACCTCATGATGAAACAGGAGGAACTGGGAATGACCAAGGGATGGTACGAAGACCCTTCGAACTGGCACTCCTTCAATGACTTTTTCAGCCGGAAACTTAAGTCACCCGACCAGCGCCCCATCGCTGCTCCAGACGACAATTCGGTAGTTGCCTCCCCCTGCGACAGCGAGCCGCAAGGCGTTTGGGACATCGATGACCAATCGTATATCGTCAGTTCGGAAAAGATAGCTGTGAAATCGCGCGTATTCAACTCCATCAGCAACCTCATCGGTCCGGACAGTCCCTATCGCGAGGCATTTGCCGGAGGTAAGTTCTACCACGCCTTCCTGAATGTCAACGACTACCACCGTTACCATTTCCCGCTTGACGGCACTATCAAGGAGATACGCGTAATCCCCGGCGACGACGCGCTGGGAGGCAGCATCACTTGGGAACCTGAACTTCAGCAATACGTCGTAGACTGCTCCGTACCAGGTTGGCAGAGCATCGAGACCAGAGGGCTGGTCATCCTTGACACAGAAGACTATGGGCTCGTGGCAGTCATGCCTATCGGTATGTCGCAGGTGGCTTCGGTCAATTTTGAACCGGAACTGCAAGTCGGTACCAAAGTCAAGAAAGGTGATATGTTGGGCTACTTCCTCTTCGGCGGTTCAGACTTCGCACTGGTCTTCCAGAAAGATGCCAATTTCAAACTTACCGCTCCGAAGAATGACAAGGGCGCGTGGAATCATCTGCTGATGGGTGAAGAAATAGGCAGACTGAGAAAATGAACAAAAAAGGATTTTACTCCAGGACAAATGTTATTTTATCATTCAGCAAACTGGAATATGCTACAGTTTTCCCGTTAAGCCAATCTTCCAACAGATAAGTAACAGCCATCAGCTCAGCCAGCTGGTTCCGAGTATCTTCCCCCAAAAATAAAACCGTTTAAGTCATCATCCTTGCGCTTAAACGGTTTTTATTTTACTATCAGTCCGACTGGAGGAAACAGAAAAGCCTTGACTCCGCTAGGAATCAAGGCTTTAGACTAAATATGGCTGCAGACTTGGATGATTGAAAACAGTTCCTTTTCTCGTATCATCATTACTTTGCTTTTAGGACGTAATGTTAATGACAGAAGTTAGAGGAAAAAACACGTGGTTAACCGAATTACACTGTACCTGTATGCAACATTAAAACTTAAATAATACGAAAAAGGCTAAACTATGGAACGGGCTCAGCAGATCCGAAAAGATAAAGCATATATTTGATTACCTTGAATCAATGCGTAATAGTCAAGCAGTCTGCAGAGTTTGTACGGAAGAAGGGGATCATGGAAATGAGGACGGATTTGGAGTGGAGCCTGATATGTGGCAAGCGCATTGCTTGATTTTGAAGGGAAGGTAATCCAGCCTTTTGCGCCAGGATATATTTTCAGCCCCGACGACAAATATTAAACCAACAAAATAAAAGAATACAATGAGAAATAATGTAACAAATGACAGAATAAGAGGTTCGCTGATAGGTGGAGCAATAGGAGACGCTTTAGGATATCCTGTGGAATTTTTGTCTTGGAGTAATATACAGAACAAATATGGAGCAATGGGTATTACACGCTATGATACAGCAGACAACGGCTTGGCATTCGTCTCAGACGACACGCAAATGACCCTATATTCCGCATGCGGTATTCTGAATGCCCCAAAGGATAGTTCAGCTATAATGCCTGCAATTTGTGAGGCATACATCGAATGGCTGTTGACGCAGACAAAAAAGAATAAAAAAGAATTCAACCAATGCTGGATCAGTAAACTTCCGGAAATGAATGCCTGCAGGGCACCGGGAAATACCTGCATCAATTCCCTTATGGATATTATGAATGGAAATGAGCCTTACAATAATAGCAAGGGTTGCGGAGGTATCATGCGTATCGCTCCCATTCCTCTTTATGGGGCAGTCGATAACCGTATGGATATAAAAGAAGCATGTCTTTTGGCGGCAGAAGCATCCGAACTGACTCACCGCCACCCTTTGGGATATATTCCATCTGCGTTTGTCGCATACCTTATCTATCGTTTGTCGCAAGACAAATATCCGACAAGAGAAAGTTATAGGACATATATCAAGGAAGGTCTTTTTTTGATTTCAGACATGTATCCCAACCACAAAGATACCGTGGGAGAATTCATCTTGCTGGTGGACAGAGCCATGTTTCTCGCAAAGGATGCGGATAATGATATAGAAAACATCGAATTCCATTTGGGAAGAGGTTGGGTGGCTGAAGAAACGGCAGCCATTGCCGTCTATTGTTCGCTTGTCCATTTCGATGATTTTGAAAAAGCCATAATCGCTGCCGTCAATCATAGCGGTGACAGTGACTCGACCGGCACTGTAACTGGAAACATACTCGGTGCCGCTATCGGATATGAAAATCTGCCACTGTTCTATAAAGAGAACCTGGAACTCCATGATATGATTTTGCACATTGCAGATGACCTTTATCAGGGAAAGGAAGCAAAGTATAAATGAAAGAATATGATATAAGACAAATATAATTTGGTATCCTACTCTATAATTCATAAAGGTAAAACTTAAACATATTTCAGAAAGAACAGGTCAATAATAGAGAATATGCATATAAGCATTGTCAAGCAGCAGCTTATTCCGACCCTCCTTACCGTATGTGTGTTTTCTCCGGTTGTCATAGCGCAAATATGGGAGATGATCTGACAGTCAAAACTGGATGAAAAGGCTATAGAAATAGCTGAAAGAGCGATGTATCAATATAGAAATAACCTTTAATAATACCAACAAGATGAGAACAGATATTACATTTATGTACGATGAGAATGGGAAAGACTATGTTGTACATGGTTATCCGGAGTTAGAAGACCGACATGGAGTAGGTGTTGGTGATGGTATGGTAATCTTTTTCGGTAGCGGATGGAGAAACTATGAGTTTTATATTGCCAATACTCTAACCGGGCAAATACGTAAATTGGCCACAGAGGATGGAGATGTCTTGGTGAACGACGATGAGATTGATATTGAATCAATAAAAAAAGAGTGCGAAAATGGTTTCGGCAATGCTAAATGCAAAGACCTGCGTTATGCCGGCTTAAACCGATGGGATGGCTTTAAGAATGGACTACAGACGAAGAGTTCGCGCAACGGCTTGGCAATACATCAAAAGACTACTATAATAAAGATTGATAAAGAAACAAAGAAGGTTATGAAAAAGAGAATATCATTCAAATTGTTCTTCACGGTATTGTGGAGAGGCATTTGCCAGATCTTTGGAGTCATCGCCAGACTCTTTGGCTATAAGGATAAGAGTACTTACGCAAAGGTGTCTGGAGAATCTTTGCAGGTTGTGTGACAAGAGGATGTAAATTAAACTAATTTGTGACCACTTGATGTCAACCATTTAAATCAAATCTGAGAAAGTGGTTTCAGGCTCACCATGAAAAACAAGAGACTCCTTGTCCCGTAACAACAACATCTTTTCAAATGGATTTGAACTGTCTCCGGCTTTTCGAATAGCCTCATCAAAAGATGCAAGCATATCTGATTGGGCCTGTCCAAACGATTTACCTTCGGCAAAACTCCTGAATCCTGACAAGGCGCAGTTCACAAATACGCCTGCATCATCAGAAAACCTAAAGTCATCATTATATCCAACGAATATCGAAATACCGATTCTGCTCAATTCTGGCAATAAAGATGACGCACAACTACATGATATAGCATACAAGCCCTTCCCTTTAAAAACGTAATTTGTCGTGCGTGTTGAGATTACTTCATCATCATTCTCATTAACAATTGAATCTGAAGAGCCGTGAGCAGCAAAAACACATAAAGAATGTGAAGTCATTGACTGCATGATTACCTGCTCGGTTAATTCATCCCTTGTCTTTATTGAACATCCGTGTCCTAAATCTGCACATGCTTGACGAACTTCATCGGCACAACTCTGAAAAAAGTTGTGAGCGTCGTCATCAGGTCGAGAATTGTAAGCAATCAGAATGTCATTCATTTTTCTTATTATTAAGCTGATAGATATAAAACTCATTAATCATTTGCTCAAACAAACGACCGACTTCTGTCTGAAGCCTAAGTTCTGACAAAATCTGCTCCCAAGTATATGATTCCCCAGAAACCTGCGTGAAAGCGATTTTCTGCAAATCTTCTGGATGGCGAAGTAGCCAGCGTTCAAGCACACAGTCAAAACGAGAACTCCAATACTGAGTAATATGCTGAATTAGAGAACAAGCATCTTCAACACTGCCATTATTTCTATCGTAAAACCAAATGAAATCCTCATTGATCATTGAAACTATATCTGCCCCTTCAATCTGCTTCAGATTATTAGCTGACATCATCACAATATACAAGAGTGATGTCTTTTTGCGAATTTCCTTGAGAATATCTATCCCCTGTCGCACATAGCCGTCAAATTTACAATCAACAAATGCAATAAGCTGACTATTCATATTAGCCATAATAAATTTCAGGCCATCGTCTGGATCAGTAAAAACAGATACAACGGCCTCTGGTATTTTTTTCCCGATGGCCCGAACAAACGCATCCAAAACGCCATCTTTCATGTTATCATCAATAAAAACTAGCTTGAAGCTCATAATTTCTTATCTTTTAAACGGTAATTCAACTCTTATTGTAGTACCAAAGTCTCCAAACTCACTGTCAATAACTTTCACTGTACCTTTTAGAGACTCAACTCTTGTTTTAACTATATACAAACCTATTCCTGCTCCACCCTCCCCTTCTGTCGTTGTATTATAAATTCCAAATACCCAACTACGTTTCTCCAAAGGAATTCCATATCCAGAGTCTGACATATCAATTTGAAGTTTATCCTGATCAACACTAACAGAGCATTTGATAATCTTCACCGATGCATTCTTGACAGCCTTAATTGAATTATCAATCAGATTATTAAGAATATCTCTAAAAAAGACTTTGTTGGTATCTTTCAAAACGATCTTGCCAGGTATTAATATTTCCGCCTTAATTCCCTGCTCAGTAAAAACAGAAGAATAACTAGCAAATATTTCTTGAACAGCTAATGAAAAATCTACTTCTTCCAAAAGGAGATTTGCTTGAGAATAGCTGAGCATATAATCAATGACTTTATTCAAAGTTTTGAACTCATTGTACATGTCTTGAGCATACTTTATGAAGATCTGTTCTTCCGCTGGATCAGGGAAGAACAGATTGAAATATTCAACCTTGTCCCGGATTTTGTTCAATGTTGTTCGTACAGCATGCGTAATATGAATAGCATACTCCTGCATAGACATGATACTGAGATAAATATTCTCTTTCCGAGTAAACTCTTCTTGAGTCTGCTTCTGCTCATTAATGGCTTGTTTGACAGCTGCGCCTGTTTTCTTTGCCTGTTTAATTGCGGGAGACAGGTGTTTTTTTAACTCCGGATTTTGTTGGGAAATCGTTTCAATAGTAGAAATAAAAGATTGGATACTGTCATCTGCATTCTCCAAAGTATTACTATTCTCTTTTCGTTTCTTTTCCCGAGAAAAAATTTTAAATTGTTGTACGGCAGATAACTGAAGAATAATAAACTCTTTCAAATCTCGATATTCTTGATTATCCACGAAGTCTTGGCGGTTTGTCGCATCAATAATTTTGGGGTTACCATCCCGTGTGATATCCACAATTCCAATTACCTCACGAGTACTGACACGACTGAAAATATCCTGCCATAACCTCTTGTCTATTCCAAGAATATCTCGTTTCTTATCAGCATCTTCTTCATTCTCAGCAAAAGGGGTTGTGATAATTCCGTCTCGGTATATTTTTATACCGTCTATCTGGTTATTCGGAAATTCCCGGCGATATTTCTTCCTAGCAGCCTCATCAAAATAGTACAAACGCATTTTAATTCCACCAAACGACTTAACAGGTATAGAAATGATTGACATTTCCCCTATTTTTTCGTCGAACTCTGCTGTCTGCTGGTGCTTATCGTCAAAACTAAGAGAGAAATTAAGCGTGGCAATGTTTACATCGGAGAAATCACGTGTTGCCTTCTGATTTATATCATATTGAACCGCCTTGACATAAACGTCAAATGAATAATTCAACAATGCATAAGGCGAAACTATTTTGGCTACTTCTGACATAAACCTCTTGATGTCTGACTTTGTCCAAACATCACGGATATTGGAAATGATAAGTTTTGTTCCCGACTCTGAAGGATCATCAGCCTTAGTGTAATAATATATGTTCTCTATATCAGTGAATAATCTCAAATTATTACTCTCCGCACTATGGTTATAATAATCTGCCCAGTTAATTTCCACATTAAGCCATTGGCTCTCTCCAGCTTTTTTGGTGATCATCCGAACTTTGTCACCAAGTTTATCAACCGCAAAACGTCCAATACCTTTCTCTCCAACACATCTCCGGCAAAATGGTTTTGGTGAAACCGGATCCTTTTTCTTACTAGAGGTTCCGATCACCATCCATTTGTCTCGTATATCTGCAAATGACATTCCATATCCATCATCGGCGATAGTAATCATTGAACCAACCTCTCCCGCTCCGACATTATTGAATTCTACAAGCACATTCTGAGCGTTTGCGTCGTAGCAGTTCTTTACCAATTCAAACAGAGCGGTGATTCGGTCGGTAATAAGATCACGACCAATCAGCCTGAATGTACTTACATCAAACCGCCATTTTAATGATTGATTCTCAGACATTTTTATAGGAATTTATATTTTGTTCGAGACTTCTTGCTATTATCTCTCCAAGTTTGGGTGGCACGGCATTTCCAATGTATCGGGCTGCTTTCGTAATAGACACCTTCGTTTCGTCTTCAAAGAACTTGTATGTATCAGGGAATGTCTGAAAACGTGCTGCCTCTCTTGGTGTTATCGCTCGATCTTGTTCTGGATGTCCGAAACGTCCGTTTCCATATCCGGTACATTCCGTGGTCATTGTCGGTGCCGGATCCTCCCACTTCATTCTTCCATAGACGCTTCCAAAACTTTTTCCGTTTTCTTTTTTATGGCAAGTCAGAATAAGTTCGTCTGGCCAATCCCGCCAACTACCTCCGTAAGGAGTTGCCTTAATTCTATCAAGGTTCAACGGAGATAGGGAGATGGCGCGGTGAAGAGGGTCTTGAATACAACCTTCCCCTGAATGAATTGCCGGAAGATCTCTAATTGTGTCACCAACTGTGAGATACGTGTCTTTTGTGTGAGTAGGTGGAAGCAAACTGATATCAGAATATTTAGAAGCCAATAATACAAGACGTTTCCTTGTTTGCGGAATACCATAGTCAGGGCAAAATACAACTTTCCAAGACACATGGTAACCCTCTTCTGACAATGTATTCAAGAAATCCGGGAAGACAGGTTTTAATTTAAAATTGATAAGCTGCGAAACATTCTCCATAGTCACATAGTCGGGAGAAACATCCTTCACCAATCTTCCAAACTCATATAAAAGATCATATTTATCCGGATCTTTATCTTTTTTGTGAGAATATGAAGAAAATGGCTGGCACGGAGCGCATCCGGCCAATATTCGAATTGAACCTTTGGAGTACAAGCCACAGACATCATCGCCGGAAACATCTTTAATATCCTTATGAAAAAACTGAGCACCGATATTGTACTCATAGGCATATTTGCACGTGGCATCCAAATCAAAACCTCCCTTAATGACAAACCCTTGTGATTTCAATCCATAACTAAGACCACCGATGCCGCAGAAAAGATCCACAACCTCAGGAATAGGACTAACGCTATGAGTTTTTTTTTCCATAAAATATAAAACACAATAATAGACAAAGGTATTGTTTTTTTTGAAAATAAAGAAAAAAAATAAGTCTAAATAGCCTCACTCAAGCATTATTCCTTCAATAGAATCATTATGAGTTATTGGAACGACTTCCAAAACATTCTGGTTATCTATCTCATAGGACGATAATGATAATCGTGATGTCAAAGGAAACTTTAGATTTATATGGGGTGGTGGTTTGCCATATTTCGTCATAGCTTTATTGATTTGTATCTGCCCCTCAATAAAACTGCCAATATAGTATAAACTATACTTTATTATTTTACTGACCCAAAGGAATAAAGTCGCCGAATGTTCTCTTTGAACCAATACATCATGTTTAGCCTGGAACTTGATTAGATATACAAAAACTGACTTAGATTATCCGTATTTAACGTAAGAACTTGAGTTACGAAGGACATTTCCAGATTATTCCTTTCTTAATAAACCCCCGGTTTCAGTGTTGTCTATCAGAGGATAGACTATTACAAGTCAACTAGTTTATATATAAAATAAACTTAACATACTCTTTTTATTTCATGCAATTTATATTAGAAAACAACTAATAATACATCAAGAAGCGATATCCCCCAAAACTCCCAAAGAAAGTAAAATATTACTTGAAATACCCCATCTCATAATCTGAAAGACAAACCACAGACTGTTCCAATAAGACAATTATACTGTATACCTGCAAGAGAAGCTTTCTAGCACACTATTGCCTACATTATCACATCGTTTCCCACAATTTTGCGCCATAAGACTTGTACTTTTCCAGAAAGAAGGTTATCTTTAGAACATGAAGACAAAAAAGGAGACCTTGAAAGAGAATGTTCTGATCGATATTAGCGAACTCATGGATGTCCAATTCGGCAAACTTTACGTTGTAAAAACAGAAAATGAGGAACAGGAAAATCCTACGCAAAAGCATGATAATCAATGAAGTATTATACATTTCAGGTGTTTTTTCATTGTCCCTAAAAAAGGGTCCTGAATTTGCACCTGACAAACTTCGTAGAAACGCTATATTCTGCTTCCGCCCGGAAATAAAAAAGCTCCGATTCTGTAAGGAATCAGAGCTTTCGCGGTGCGTACGGGACTCGAACCCGTGACCCCATGCGTGACAGGCATGT
>ERZ773133.409-NODE-409-length-61954-cov-13.824634_pt1 | contig 61954 bp, 81 predicted proteins | sample MGYA00580861_ERZ773133 | MGnify/ENA primary metagenome ERZ773133 (study PRJEB29015, sample SAMEA2737844) | human gut metagenome | biome: human gut; feature: human-associated habitat; material: faeces | place: China | collected 2012 ...
TGATCTACATCATCGCCCACAAGGACGAAAAGGCCGCCATCATGCGCTCGATCAACGAGCAAGCCGGTCCCGGCACCAAAGCGGGCGCGATCTGCTTCTCGCTGCCGATCTCGTCCGTTGCAGGCCTGCGTGCACGGGAGGAAAACTAAGCGTCCCCGTAATACAACAAAGCGACGCTGCTCACGCAGCGGCGCTTCCCTTTTTAATTTTCAATCTTCCGTCTTTTCCCCGCGGGCGAGGCTCACGATGTCGCCCACACCGTTCAACACCATGCTCGGGCGATACGCGTAGGTCTTGATGGTCTCGCGCGTCGAAACGCCCGAGAGCACCAGCACCGTGGACATGCCGCTCTCCATGCCGGAGATCACATCGGTGTCCATACGGTCGCCGACCATGACGGCCTCAGCCGAGTGGCAGTGCAGCATTCTGAGGCCCGTGCGCATCATCAGTGGGTTCGGCTTGCCGCAGAAGTACGCCTGCGTGCCGGTCGCCATCTCGATGGGCGCGACGAGCGCGCGGCAGGCGGGCACAATGCCGTTTTCGATGGGGCCGGAAACGTCGGAGTTCGCGCCGATGAGCTTTGCGCCCTTCCAGACGAGGTTCGTCGCCTTCGTCAGCGTATCGAGCGAATAGGAGCGTCCCTCGCCCACGACGACATAGTCGGGGTTCACATCGTTCATCGTGATGCCTGCGTCGTAGAGCGCGTTCAAAAGGCCTGCCTCGCCGATGGCAAAGACCGAGCAGCCGGGCGCCTGATCGCGCAGGAACGCCGCCGTCGCGAGCGCGCTCGTATAAAAGTGCTCCTCCGTCACGTCGAGGCCCATGCGCGCAAGCTTCTGGCTCAGCTCGCGCGGCGTGTAGCCGCTGTTGTTTGTCAGAAACAAGTATTCCTTGTTTTCATCGTGCAGCCACTGGATGAACTCGGCCACGCCCGGCAGCACGCGGTTGCCATGGTAGATGACGCCATCCATATCGCAGATGAAGCCCTTCTTTTCGTTAAAATCGATCATATTGTAAGTATCCATTCGTATCACTTCTCCTCTCTTCTCTCCAAATTTCATCGAATACAGTATAGCAGAGGGATTTGTCAAAAACCAGCAAAGAAATGTAAAATCTGCGTGAAATGCAAAAGGAAAAGAGACAGCCGAGGCTGCCTCTTTTTTCTCTTTATACTTCGCCGCTTAAAAGGCGCGCGACGGTGCGGCGGTAGACCTCGCCGCAGTTTTTCACCTGCCATGCATAGCCGTACTCGTTGTCACCGTGCATGTTGCCGCCCGAGGGGCCGAACGTCACGACCGGAATGCCGAGCGAAACGGCTAAAATATTCGAATCGCAGACCGAGGCGTCATACGCGCACGGAATGTCCTTGCCCGTGACGGAGTGGAACTCCTCCTGCAAAATTTTGACAAACGGATGATCCTCCTCCACCGCGAACGACTGCATGTAGGGCGATTTTCTCGGCTTGAGGCGCACATCGACCTTGCCTGCAAGGCCGAGCTGCTCCGCCGCCTCCATGATCTGCGCAATGCAGATCTCGTCCGTCTCGCCCGGAACGACGTAGCGGTCAACGAAGAGGTAGCACTTCTCCGGCACAACGAGCGTGCCGGGATTGCCGCCCTCCATATAGCGCACGCACCACGTGCCGTGCTTGAGGTGCGGGTGCTGGAGCGTCGGCAGCGCCTCGATGGCCGCGGCCAGGCGTCCGCCGGAGATGAGAGCGTTTTCACCGACCTCGGGATAGTGGCTGGCGTGCGCAGTCTGTCCGTGGACGGTCACCTCAAAGCTGTAGCGGCCGCGGAAGCCGACAGCCACATTGTCGTAGCGGCACTCGCCCATGATGGCGTAGTCGGCGTGGATGACGTCCTCCGCCACAAGCTGATAGGTGCCCTTGCTCAGGCCCTCCTCGTCGGCGACAAAGCAGGCTAAAATCTTACCGTTGATTTCGTCGAGATGGGCGGCGTAGTAGGTCAGCGTCTCCAGGATCGCAGCGAGGCCGCCCTTCATGTCCATCGCGCCGCGGCCGTAGACCTTGCCGTCGATCTCCGTGGGAGTAAACGGGTCAGTCTTCCATCGGTCAGACACATCGACAGTGTCGAGGTGTCCGATGAGCAGCACAGTCTTTCCGGGTCGTCCGCTGTCGAGCACCGACCAGACCGACGGGCGCTCGCGCGCGGTGTCCTCTTCAAAATAGCTGTAATGCGGGTCCATGCCGAGCTCACGCAGGACATTCGCCACGTAATCCGCCATCTGTGCCTCGTGTCCGTTGACCGAACGGATGGAGATCATATCGTACCAGCACTGTAAAATCCGTTCCATACCTTAGTCCTCCTTCGCCTTGGCCGTGCCGATGCCGGTCACGGCGTAAATGACAGAAAACATGATCGACAGCCACAGCATCGGCGCAAACGGCGCGAATGCCAGATTGGAAACGCCAAGCGTCGTGGCGGTGTAAGAACCCGTGGTCGACCACGACACCATGGGGGCAAGGCCCGTGCCGGTGTCGAGCATCGTGCGCATCAAATTCTTGCGGTCGAGATGATATTCCGGATACAGGTCCTTCACCATACCGCCGACGACAGGATAGGACACATAATAAGCGCCCGTGATCGTGAAGAACACCGCGTGCAGGATCAGCACACCGAGCGACATCGAACGAGAGGTCTTCGCGATACGCTCCACAAAGGCGAGCAGCACGTCCACAACGCCCGCTGTGCGGAGCGGTGCACCGAAAATGCCCGCCGCGATCAGAAGACCGATGGTCGAGAGCATCGAGGTAAAGCCGCCGCGGTTGAGCATCGAATTCACGACGTCCGAGCCGGTATCGGCAGAAAAGCCGGAATACATGACCGTCAGAATATCGTGCAGGCTGACACCCTGGCAGAGCATCGCCATCACCGCGCCCGCGGCGATGCCGGCGATAAAAGTCGGGATCGTCGGCTTTTTCATCAAAATCAGCACGACCACGACCAGCACGGGCAGAAGCAGCACGGGGCTGAGCCAGAACTCGGCGGAAACGGTGGAAAGGATATCCTCATACACTTCCCCGCCGACGCTGCCGCCGGAATAGCGCAGGCCGTAAACAAAGTAGAAAACGAGCGAAATGAGATACGCAGGCCCCGTGGAAATGAGCGCGTGGCGAATGCCGTCCATCAGCGGCACCTCGCACACCGTGGCGGTGATGACGGGCGAGTCAGACAGCGGCGAGACCTTGTCACCGAAGAACGCGCCGGTGCAGACCGCGCCCGCGGCCGCGGGCAGCGGCACACCGAGACCCTGTGCAACGCCCATGCAGGCGACGCCGACCGTCGCGAGCGTGCCCCACGACGTGCCCGCCATGGTCGACATCAGCGTGCAGAGGATGCAGACGACTGGCAGGAATAAGCCCGGCGTCAGCACCTTCATGCCGTAGTAGATCATGACCGGCACCGTACCGCTCGCCATCCACGTGCCGACGAGCACGCCAACCGCCAGCAGGATCAAAATGGCCACGATCATTGACGAGACCGTCTCCTTGATGCCCTGCTGCAGCTCTGCATACGGGATGCCGAAGCACCACGCCATCAGGCACATGATGACGCCGTCGAGCGCCAGCACGATGCGGTTGTTGAGCTTCATCACAAGAAGCCCCACGATGATGACGGCGATGCCGACGAGCAGCATCAGCCCTGCCTGCCAGGGCTTTACGATTCTTTTTTCTTCCATGATTGTCGTCCTTTCTCGTTTTGGCTGGGCCAAATTGAAAAAGGATAACAAAAAAGCGGCTCTCTCCCGCTTGGGAGAGAGCCGCTTTTCCGATTCACTTGTTGACGCAGGTATCAGCAAAGCTGAAACCGTTTTTCATTTGCTCGCTGGCAGTGCGCAAGACCTTGTTGAGAATCTGCGTGCTCTCCTCTTTCGCCATCGCGCAGAGCTCGTCGTTCGCCTGCGCGGCGAGCGTGAAGTCGCCGCTCTCGCGCATCAGCCTGTCGTATTTAAGGACGATCTGTCTGCCGCGGATATTCACCGTGTCCTGATAGCCCCAGACATTCTGGATGCACGAGCCGTAGCACTTGTCGGCCAGCGCGCCGACAAAGCGGCTGACCCAGTAGAGATTGTCGGTCTCGGCGTCGAGCGTCACATTGCTCAAATAGTCCGGCATCTGCGGGACATTTGTGTACACCGGCAGCCACGCGGAAAATGTCGTGGAGCTGAAGCACACCCACTCAACGCCCTTGATTTCATCAGGCACGCCGCTGCGGATCTGACAGATCGTCGTCACGCCCGTGCGGTTGATGCCGACAGGACGGTAAATGCCGCCTTTTTCCGCATGGCCCGCATAGGGATCGTAGGGTGTACCCTGATAGTGGGACGAGAGCAGGTATTGGATATCCTCCGCGGCAACCTTGCGCTCGGGAATGTAGGACCACGGAATGTCATCGCTTTCGGGCGTGAAGTCCGCGTTTTCGCCGTCCCAGCGGTAGGTGTGCGGTGCAAGGCAGCGGCCCATGAACCACGCGCGCGGCGTGTTGTAGATGTGGTCCATGTCGCGGTGCGAGCCGAAGATATCCCGCGGGTTGAACTTGCCATCCTGATTCAGATCCAGATGGTTTTCCGAGATGAATTCTCTGAGGTCTGCCGAGCAGAGATGCGATTCCCGGGCACCGAAGGCGTCCTCAAGGTCGAACGAGTCCATACCGAACTGGTTCGGGTTGATGATGACGCGATCCTCGGGAATTTTCTTCGCGATCCAGTGGTGCCCGCCGATGGTCTCGAGCCACCAGACCTCGTTTTCGTCGTTGAAGGCGATGCCGTTCGACTCATAGGTGCCGTATTGCTCCAGAAGCGCACCGAGGCGCAGCACGCCCTCGCGCGCGGAGCGGATGTAGGGCAGGACGAGGACAACGATGTCCTCCTCGCCGATGCCGCCGCAGCGCTCCTCTTCCCCATCCTTCGCCTCGCGCAGCTCGACCATCGGGTCGGCCGCGAGCACGCGCGGGTTCGAGGTCGTGGTTTCCGTCGCCGTCATGCCGACGTTCGCGGCGTTGATGCCGGTCGCGGCCCAAATGCCGTGCTTCGGGTCCACGCTCGGGCAGGATGTGTAGCGCATGGGGTTCTCCGGCAGTGTGATCTCCACGTGGGACTCTACGCTTTTATAAATCTTCGGCTGCTGGTCTGGCTCGACCACGATCAGCTTTTTCTCATCAAAATGACCGTCGTCCGTACGGGCGATCATCGTCGAGCGGTCATTCGTCGCCAGCTTACCGGCCAGTACAGTGGTGCAGGGCATAATTACATCTCCGTTTCCTGTCGATTTCACCGCAGCGCCGCCGCTTTCTGCGCGGCGCTGTCAAATTTTCATCTGCAACCATTATATTCACAGAGCCGTCCCCTGTAAAGGCAAAAGTCCCGGAAAGGCCGGCCGCATCTCAAACAAGTCAGATTCACGAATCACAACAGGTCAGCCGCTGAATGTATTTACTTATGCTCTGATTTATGGTATAAGGACTTTAGTAATTTCCCCGTTTTCAACGCAGAACTATATTTCAAAACACAGGAGATCATCCGTTATGGACAAGACGGTACACGAGCTGCTGAACCAGCAGGTCAACAAGGAATTTTACTCTGCATACCTTTATCTCGAGTTCTCCAACTATTTCAAGGCCAAGGGACTCGATGGCTTTGCCAACTGGTACATGATCCAGGCGCAGGAGGAGCGTGACCACGCCATGCTGTTCTACACCTATCTGCAAAACCAGAACCAGGCCGTAACACTGGAAGCGATCGATAAGCCCGAGTCCTCGATCTCCTGCCACATGGATGTTCTGAAGGCCGGACTGGCACACGAGGAATATGTGACCAGCCTCATCAACGGTATTTACAGCGCCGCTTACGACGTGAAGGACTTCCGCACCATGCAGTTCCTTGACTGGTTCGTGAAGGAACAGGGCGAGGAGGAAACCAATGCAAACGACCTCATCTCCAAGATGGAGCTGTTCGGCTCTGATTCCAAGAGCCTCTATATGCTCAATCAGGAGTTGGCTGCAAGAGTCTACACCGCACCCTCTCTTGTTCTGTAAGCAAGGCATTTATTAACAAAAGGCCGCAAAGGAAAACGGCGAACGTACCGTTTTCCTTTGCGGCTTTATTTTAAGAACTGCGCGGTCCGCTTTTCCTGCAAAAGGGGTAAAACCTTTCATTGGGGTAAACTTAGGGGTAAAACGCGTTCTATAAAAGCACAAATGCGACTTTTTTGTACAAAAAGCGATTAGACAGCAGGATAAAAAAAGGACCGCAACCTTTCGGTCACGGTCCTTTGGAAGGGTGCGACAATCTGGATATTTCTCAGACTACTTGCGCCCCTCTTCTCTTTTAATTCTTGATGGTATTACATATCAGATTTTATGAGTTTTGTAAAGGCTTTTTCTTATTGCTTATTACCTGTTTTCTCGGCTACTATGATGTTAGTCATCCAGCTCCGCCTCGTGCTTGAGGATCGTGCCGGAGGCTGCGTCGATCTCGTAGTCATATTCCATATTACCGGATTTGAACTCGATTTCGTAGACGAGCTTTCCGTCCTCATCATCCAGCTCAATGTCCATGTCATACGCCTGATTTTCACTCAAGCCCGCATGGTTCAGGGCGATGGACTTTGCCTTGGCGTAGCCGATATCCTGCACCGTTCCGGACGGCGCGGGCTTTTGACCAGAGGGCTTCGTCGTTTCATTCGATGCGGAAACGGCAGCCAATAAATCTTTCTGCCCGCTGAGCACCTTCCCTGTGTAGGCATCCACCAGATACTCAAACTCGCCCCATGCCGTGTGCAGCTCCACCTCATAGTGCGCGGGAGATTCGTCGAGTTCGGAATCGACCTCCGCTGTAACGGAATCCACCGCCGTCGTTCCGGCATACTCCTCCGCAGCGTAGGCGGCGGCATCCTTGCCGATGGGCATGGCGGGCGCGCCCGCTTCGGCGAGATCTTTCAGCTCTTCGACCGAAAGCTTTGCCAGCGCGTCAAACTTGAGCGACGGGTTGATGGCGAGGACGCGGTTCACCAGCGCCGCCTTGCCGGTAGAAATGCTGTTTTCCCGCGCCTGCTGCGTAAGTCCCGCGTCCTGCGTAAGCGTCTGCGTCAGGACGGACGCCCTCGATTCGCTGGTCTGCAAAACACCGTCCACGGTGCTCGTCAGCTCGCGCTGGAGTTTTTCCGCGCGAGCGGTATCCTTGTCCTCCACCGAGATCATGATGGCAGAGGAAATGCTGTCGAGATAGCCGTTTCGCACGAGGCTACCCACGATGGCGTTCACAGCCACATCGAGCTTCGCGCCCTTGAGATCCGCGCCGTTGCCCATATCTGCAAGGATAGCTTTCGCGTCCTCGTTGAGCGGCGTGCAGACGAGGACCTTTTCACTTCGATTCACCTTCAGCTCGATGCTCGGGTTCACGTCCAGCGACACCACGGACGCGACCGCGTTCGCCCGCTGGTAGAACAGCCCGCCGCCAAGCAGCATCACTGCAAGACAGGCAGCAATGAGCGATGTCCATTTTCTCTTTGTCGTTTTCTTTGTTGTCATGGGAATTACCGTTCCTTTCCGCTCTTCGCAGCGAGAGAGAACGCCGTTCGCATCGTTTGGCGCGGTCTTTTCGACCGCCGCGGCCAGACGCTGCTCCATTTTTTCATTGGTCATCGGGCGTCATCTCCTTCCAGAAAAATTCGCATCTTTTTCAATGCTCTGTGATATTTCGACAGGACGGTGGGAAGCGGCAGCTCCAGCAGCGCCGCGATCTCCCGGTGCTTCATGCCCGTGACCGCGTGAAGCAGCACGATGCGCCGCTCCTCATCAGCAAGGCTTGCCAGCGCGCCTTGCAGCAGCGCACGCTCGTCGGCATCCAAACCGCATTCCTGCGCGGGAATAGCGTCCCATTCCTCCTCGCTGAGCGCGGCATGGCGTTCTTCGCGCCGCAGGCGCATCAGGCAGAGGTTGCGGCAGACCGTCAGCAGCCACCCCATCGGCGAGCCGGTGGAATGGTACTGCGCTGCGCAGTCCCACACCTGCACATAGACATCCTGTGTGAGATCCTGCGCGTCCTGCGCGTTTTTGAGGTAGGAAAGTGCTAAGCCGTACACCGCCGTCCGCGTGCGCTGATACAGCTCCGCCAGCGCTTCGCGCTCACCACCGGCAATGTGGAGGAGCAACTGCTGCAGCTCGTGTCGATCCTCCGCCGGCGCATATTCGGTTGTCATCAGCATACTGAGCATGGGCTTTTTTCTCCTGTCATCCGTGTAATGCACGGAAAGGACGATTTATTGCACGGGATTTTTTATTTTTATGATTCTGTTTCTTTCGCCTCATCGGACTGCAGCATTCTGTGATCTTCTGTCAGCACCTTCATTTGGCTGATGGCGATGGCGTTGAGCTTTGCCAATCTCTCCGCCTGCGGGATTCCCTCGTTGATAAATACTGCATTCAGGTTCTCCAGATTGGACAGGCACACGAGCTGCGATACATTGGCATAGTCACGGATGTTGCCCTTGAGATCCGGATGGGTGTCGCGCCACTCCTTAGCGGTCATGCCGAACAGTGCCATATTCAGCACATCGGCTTCGTTGGCATAGACCAGGGAAATCTGACGGGCGGACAGCTCCGGCGGAATCAGATTTTCTTTGATAGCGTCCGTGTGAATCCGATAATTGATCTTGGCAAGGTTGCGCTTGATGTCCCAACCGAGCTGTTTCATCTCCTCGGTCTTGAGGCGCTCAAACTCCTTAACTAAATAGAGCTTAAACTCCACAGAGATCCAAGAGGCAAACTCAAATGCAATTTCCTTATGCGCGTAGGTTCCGCCATAGCGACCAGCCTTGGAAACAATGCCGATGGCGCCAGTCGAATCTACCCATTTCTGTGGTGTCATCACGAAACTGTTCAAACCCGCTTGGCTTCTAAACGCATCGAATTCGACACGGTTAAAATTCGGATTGTAAAGCGTTTCCCACACACCGAGGAACTCGATAGTGTTTCTGTTGCGAAGCCAGTTTTGAATAATGTAGCGTGGATTATCACTATCCTTGATTTTTGCAATGTCTGTCAAGCTGAGGAAATCATCTCGTTTGAGGTCCCACTGTACATTGATTTCTGTTCCGCGAACGACCAACTTATCCATTTTCGCCGCACCTCCTCGTAGTTAATTCTCTCAGCAGCCCTTGGCAGCCCGCCAGCACATCCTGCCACGTTGCCTCGAAATCGCCCGTGTACCACGGGTCGGCTACATCGCAGGGGCGGTCGGTGTAGTCCATCAGGAGGCGGAGCTTGCCGTCCGGGTCGCCGCCGCAGATGCGATGCATATCCCGAAGGTTGGCTCTGTCCATGCCAATCAGAAAATCGTACTTCTCGCAATCGGCATTGGTGAGCTGCCGTGCTGTGTGACCGTCGCAGGATATCCCGTGTTCCGCCAGCTTGCGCCGTGCCGGAGGATAGACCGGATTGCCGATCTCCTCCCGGCTGGTTGCCGCCGACTCGATTTGGAATTGTGATGCCAGCCCAGCCTTCTTGACCAAATCCCTCATTACGAACTCCGCCATCGGGCTGCGGCAGATATTGCCGTGACACACAAAGAGTATCTTTTTCATCGCTCTCGCTCTCCTGCGTTACTTCTTTTTCCTCAGTATAGCAGGAAACCATCTGTTCGTCGAGAGAAGAATGCAGCCATACCTGAGATTCTATGGCTTCCAGTAGTTTGCCTTTCTTCCATCCGAAGCGCAGCACGGCTTGGATGTACCACGCCCGTTCCTCGTTGCTGCTGCACCGCTCTAAAATCGCCACATTCTGCGTCCAGCCGAGGTTCATTGCCAGCCGCATGATCTCAGGGGATGCTTCGTAGGCTGCGTAAAACGCCCGCATACGGCGCAGGTTACGGGGAGAAAAGCCCTCGACCGCAGGATAGGTCATTTGCAGGTACTCGGACGCTGCAACAGCCGCGCCTTTTTCAGCTCTGCCGCTGACCAGCCGACCGATCTCGCAGTACAATTCCATCTGCGGCAGTTGCGCCGCCATAAGCGCGTCCAGTGCGGCAAACATGGTGGTGTAATCTGTGGGCTTGCGGATATTCATGGGCTTTCTCCTTTCTGGCGTTGTGTGCCTGTTCTGTAAAGTAGAAGCAGCGGAATGGCAATGCCATCCCGCTGCTGTTTCAATTTTAAGGGCTTGTTTCCTCCAGAGGGTTCGGTCGGTATCCGTCCATCAGAGTATCGTTCTCCATGATGAAGGGGTGTGTCGTATCCTGACCCCAAGAGGTGTCGTATTTCTCCATCAGGTAGTCGCTCAGTTCTGTGCGGTTCTGGAGTTTCACCAAGCGGTACGGCTCCTGGAATGCAACCTTTTCGATGAAATACAGTGTACCGTCCTCCGCAGGCAGCAGCACGCCGACATGACCAATGAAGAGCGTATTGTCCTCATCCGAGAATTTATCGTGGAAGACAACCGAGATCATGCTTGCCCTGCTGTCTGCAAACGCGATGCCGCGGGCTGTCCAGCTCCCCTGAAGCGCTTTTACCTGCGCTTCGACCTCTGTGCTGTCCGCGGCATTCACCGGCGCGAACAACGCGCAGAATTTGGCGGTGCTGTCCCCGCAGAGTGCGTCAGGATTGGCGTCGATTGTCTCTAAATCGGTAAAGAGCGAGTCCTCACCCTGTGTCTCCGGCTGGTCGGCTCCTGCTGTGATGAATTCGCTGAACAGGCCAAATGCTGTAATGCGGCAGTTATAACCGGGAAAGCTGCCGTTTGCCGCCGTCCATTCATCCTGCATTTCGTAGGGATCATACTTGGTGTCGGTCGGCGCGGCGCTCTCGAAGCCATCGGTCAGCCATTCGCTCTTGACGCTGGCGTTAAACTGTTCCACTCGATTCAGTAGAGCAGCAATGCGTGATTCTTCGATTCCCGCATCCGTGAGAAGCTCGGAAAGCTGTTTTCTGGAATCCTCATCGGTCAGGTTGGAATATTCCACCGCCTCCAGCGCAGTCTGATCTGTAATCGGCTCTTTCTGCTTACCGCAACCAGCTGCAATGGTAAAAATCACAATCACATATAAAATAAATGTTGCCGTTCGTTTTCGTCTTTTCATAAAATTACCCTCTTTCAGATTATATAGTGTTCCCCAAAAAGAAAAAACGGCTAAAAAGAAATTCACTCTTGTATCGCTCTAATTCGAAAATACAGCTACGATGTTATCAGTTGCACCCTTTCATATAGATATGCGGAATCCCACCCTTTGCTTGTTTTGCAAGGCTCATTCGCGCTTCGAAAAAGGCAATTTCCGCAAGCGTTAATGGTCTGATATATTGCACCTTGTACTCGCTAACATAGCTTTTCAACCCCTCAAATACTGCGCAAAAATCTGAATAGCAATTTTCAAAATCTGTATAGTAGCAATCGGGGTCAAACTTATTATTTTCAGCAGCTTCGAGTGCTTGCAAAAAGCCGTTTCGCTGTAGTTTCCCCAGAAGTTCAACTACTTTTTTATCACACCCCTGAAGCAAAGCTGACGATAGTAGTCTATCCGTCGTTTCAACGACGCCTTTTTTTAGCTGACTAAAATCCTTATATAGGTCAAAATGCCGTGTCCAACCTTCACCCGCATCGGCCGTCGTCATCTTCTTATAATAAACTGAGCTCTCAGCTATATGAATCTTTCCTTTTTCAAAACCGGGCAAATAGGTCTGCGCTACAAGCAGTATTTCCTGTATCCCCTGACATATCTTAGTTAAATCAGGATCAATGATTCGCAAAGTCGCCTTCTCTTCTTCACGTCTCGGTATATAGACCTGAAACACATAAAATATGAAATTGATTATTACCCCGATGCTCAAATCTGAAAATAGCTTGTACCATTTCTCAATACCAGAAATCAGTTCTGGTATGTCATATGATATGTAATACGATAGAGTTATACTAACAGCAACTATCAACAAAATAAAAAGGACTCTGTTTCTTTTGGCAAAAGACTTAATTGCTGAAAACATAATCTTGCTCCTCATTCGATTCGGTTGTTCACCTTTCTTGCCAGTATATTACATATTTTATTATACTATTTTCTTACGTAGGGCTCAAGACAATCTATAAATTACAAAGCCGCAAAGGAAAAAGCGGCGCTGCTCCGCTCTTTCCTTTACTGTCTTTTCCGCTGGATCTTAGCAGATCTGCACGATCTGCTCCCAAGGGGTAAGCGTCATGCAAACTTTCTTCTCTTCGGCTGATCGACCACCTGCTCAATCTCCGTCCCACCTCGAAATGTCACGCGGATCTTTTCTCTCGACAGGACACTGACCTTTTCGACCATCTGATAAACGATGCTGTCATCCCACTCTGTCAGTTCAGAAGGGATCGTGTTCATCACTGCGGTCGCTGCATGCACGCGGCGCTCGATCTGCTCCTGTTCCTGACGGATCTGCAAGATATTGGCTTTCCGGCGTTTCAGCTCTTCTATCATGTCGGAGATCGCGCGGAATCGTTCAGCATACTCTTCTGCGTTCACCGCATTGCTCGCCTCCTGCAGCAGGTTATCGAATTGCTTGCCGAGTTCCTCCGTGGCACGTTCGATATCGCCAAGGCTCATCAAGCCCGCCCTCGGCGCGGTGAAACTCACCAAACTCACGCCGCATATCATCCAGAGCTTTTACAACGATCTGCTCGCCAATGGCCGCATTGTTCCCAAACGGGACAAGCAGGGCAAGAGCATCAAAAAGGACGGCGTCGCCGTCACGGAGACCGCACCGCTCAACGCAAAGACCGTGCGCAATGTCCACGGCGTTCTGACAAAGGCCCTTTCTCAGGCCGTCAAGGTGGGCTACATCGCACGCAATCCGTGTGACATGGTAGAGCGTCGAGAAAGCGCAGATCATGCCGCTTACCGACGAACAGGTCAAGTCTTATCTCGCCGCAGCGGATACCGACAACGATTATGGAGATATTCTGAAAGTAATTCTCTTTACCGGCCTGCGTGAAGCCGAAGCGCTGGGGCTGACATGGGATTGTGTCGACTTCAAGAAAAGCACGCTCAAGATTTGCAAGCAGTTACAGAAGCGCCCCGCCGAGGCTGGCGGCTTCCAGTTTGCCGCCCTCAAAAACGACAAGACGCGCATCTTGCGCCCCGCCCCCTTCGTCATGGATATGCTGCGCGCCGTTCGCTCTAAGCAGACGCAAAGGCGTTTACAGGCCGGTGATCTTTGGCAGGACTGGATAGACCCCGCCAAGCAGTATGCCGCCTGTCGGCTTGTTTTCACAAATGTGCTCGGCGACCACCTGCACCCACAGCGTCTTTATGCACATCATAAGAAGATTGCAGCCAAAGCAGGAGCGCCGGACGCCCGTGTGCATGATCTGCGCCACACCTTCGCCGTGCTCTCCCTGCAAAACGGCGATGACGTGAAGACCGTGCAAGAAAACCTCGGTCATGCGACCGCGGCTTTTACGTTGGACGTTTACGGCCACGTCTCAGAGCGCATGAAGGAGGACAGCGCCGCCCGGATGCAGGGCTATTTTGAAAATCTCAAAAAGGCATGAAAAAAGCTCCGTCGATATCATCATTGGCGGAGCTGCTTTTGTCCCCGTTGAGGGGTAAAACTTTTAATTGGGGTAAACTTAGGGGTAAAACATATTCTGTCAAAATGCAAATGCAACTTTTCTGCGTCAAAAGCGTCTAAATCATGCAGCAAAAAGAAAGAACCGCGACTTTTCAGTCGCGGTTCTTTGGCAGCGGGAGAAGGATTCGAACATTCACAAAAATTGATATAACCACTGGTATATCAGCATCTATTTTGTCCGTTCAAATTTTTGTTCAGATTTTTGGCCTTTATGCCTCTGCCGGAGCTGCCTCCTCCCCTTCCTCCAAGTTCTTATAGAACTCGTACATCTTGTCCTTTTTCATATTGAGATTCTTTGCCGATAGGTGCGTGTATATCTCGTGCAAGATCTTGGGATCTGACCAGCCGCCAATGCGCATGCACTCCTCTTCCTTGTAGTCCAGGTAATACGCCAGCGATGCAAAACTATGCCGTAATCCATGGACGCCGACTTCCGGAACCCCAGCTTTCTGGCATATCTCATTGATGCGACTCCACAGCCCGTTCGGCGGCTGTGACGAGATAAAGCCATCGCCGCCATCTTGCAGCAGCTCAGCAAGTCTGGGGATCAAAATAGGCACTACCCGCGTCGATTCAACCGTTTTTGTTTTTGACCGCACAACATACTCATTATTTTCATTCGGCACTTTGACCCGCCGGACATAGATACAGTTATGTTCGAGATCTATATCTTCCCATCTCAGGCCGAGTACTTCACTGCGCCGCATCCCGAGCAACGCAAGTAATGCCTCCATTTCGACTTTTTCGCCAATCAGCGCCTTGCAGAACAGTTTGATCTCATCCGGATCTAACCACTTGCGTTCCGTCTTCTTGAGCTGCGGCAAGCGGATATTGGGGATTGTGCATCCTTGCTCCCTCAAGACTGACTCGATAAATGTCCACTCGTTGTGTATCGTCTTAGGCGCGAGGCGCGACGATTCGTCATCCATAACGGCCTGCCAATCCTGATCGAGCCCCTTGTCCATCACAGCTTTAAGACGATTTTTTCGGATGTTCATGGATGTTCTGATCGTAGTCGGAGACCAGACATTTTTCCGCCGATCAACGTACTGGTCGATTGCCTCTCCCAGTGTTATTGGCGGGCGCTTCTCTTTCATCTTTGTCTCGAGGAAGCCAGCACGAATTGCGCGAGCTCTGGCAATGCACAGATCACGTGTAGGCTCTGTGACGCTCTGCCCTTCCGCAGCAAGCTCTATGTTCCAGTTCCCAGACTTGAGCTGCCGCGGATTGGGCACCTTGATCTCGCCCTTTTTCTTCCGCTCACGGATCTGCTTCTCGCCGCACCAATTACAGTAAATCGAATTCTCTGAGATCTCTCGTTTACAGGCCTTGCAAAGCATCTCTTCACCTCTCTATATTGTCATAGCTTTTGACTGCAAAATTCTGTATAATCTCTCTTGGCGCCAAATCTACACGGGCGGCGTCCGAGAGAGAGATAGTCATGTACGATCCGGCTTATATCATTGCATTGTTTGAGTCCTTGTCCGCAGACGCCCAGCAAGAGATCCTTGACCTCGCAGCTCGGCTTGCAGCCGATTCCAAGCGCAACGATCAATAGTCCTCGTCGCATTGCCCTCTCAGGAGTTCGCGCGCAGAACTCAAAGAGCGGCCGTCGTCCTTCCGGGCGATGGCCGCTCTGCATTTATCGCCCCTGCAACAATATTCTTGCTTTTTCGACGAGACTCTGCTATTCTGTTTTTGGCGCTGCACGAACGGCAGGCGGTTAGCACTTCCCGGAAGGGAGGTGATGTCTATGGTTACTTACGGTGAGCTTTTTGCTTACACGCTGGTATTGATAGGCGTTGCAACTCTGGTTTTCCAGATGTGCAAAAGAAAATGACCGCCCCCGGCCAAGGTAAGCGGTCAAAATCTTTGACTAATTCCTGAGGCTAACCGCTTGTCGCAGCGCCTTTTTCTACTTTGAGTATAACCGCCTGTTTTTGAATTGTCAAGTCTGTTGAACATCTGCCGCCCCTTCAGGGGCGGCTTTTTTATTGTCGTGGCTCGGGATGACCGGTCATACCGAGGCAGATCACCTTATCCATTTTGCGCTCTCCTTTCCCGCGGGGGGAGCTTTGCCGCACTCCCGCCCTCTGTATAAATTATACCTCTGGCCGTATACGCACGTCAAACGGAGAACGCATGTTTTGCGTGCGCACGATTTTCGGTGTCCGATCTGGGCCCCTTTAGATCCCAAGCATATCATAGAACACTCTTTCGGAAATAGTCTCTATATCCGAACCTTTGAGCTTCATCTTTTCAGCTTTTTTCTGCTTTGCACTCTTTCCGTCTTTGATTGCTTTACAATAGTCGTTGTTGCCAAGCACCAAGAAGTTCGTCTCGGCAACAACACCATCTGTGCAGTGCCCTCCGGCATTCACAACGGCCTGCATCGCCTCTTTGCGAGTCATGCGCTCCAACGTTCCGGTAAATGCGAAAGTTCGACCATATACGGGACTATCAACATTAAAGTCAGATGTCTCTGCAACAACCAACTTTGAGAGCTTTCGATAAAGGTCTTCCGCCAATGCAGGAATACCGCCATTTTGCGCAGCATAAGCATCCATCGCACTCAGGCACTTTTGAGTTGTAACACAATCTGCAAAAGCGCGGTGCTCACCGTCCGCCTCCACATCCAAATGCGCCGCCAGTGCCGAGAGCTTGTGACTCTTCAACTCTGGGTACAGTCGTTTGCTCAATCTCAACGTATCGACAAAATCATTAGAAAACGGCTTCAGCTCTAAATATCCCGCATAGTCGTAAATAAAGTTGACATCAAAGTGTGCATTATGCCCCACAACGATATCCTCTCCGATAAACATGAGAAAACGCGGTAACACCTCTTTGATGCTCGGAGCGTCTGCTACCATTTCATTTGTGATGCCGGTCAACTCAGTGATATAATCTGGGATTTCATTATAGTCCGGTTTCACAAGCGATTGAAACCTATCAACTTCATTCTTCCCCTTATATTTGATGCCAGCGACTTCGATAATAGCATCGAACATTGGGTCAAATCCAGTAGTTTCGATATCAACGACGGTGTAGTCTTCCGGAAATAAAACAAGACTCTTTCCCTTGTATGCTCGCTTCTCTCCCGTCAAGAGTTCTTCGGCCGTTAGGCTGATCCCTACTCCCATAGAATATCCCCCTCGCTATTTTCGGTGCCCGATCAGGGCACCTTTTTTATTTTTTTCTCTTGAGCATCTCGGCGATGATCTCGTTCTGCGCCTTGTCGTCGAGGCTTGAGAACAACTTTAGAAACTGCTCGGTCGGGCCTTCCGGCACATCCGGCAGCGCGCTCGGCGTCTCACCGAGCAGATCAGACACGGTGCAGCCAAGGTACTGTGCGAGCGTCTGAACCTTCGCAACGGACGGGGTCTGACCTCTTTTGATGTCTGTCAAAAAGCTCGTACCAACGCCGCTATCGCGGCAGGCATTTGTCGGCTTAACGCCTTTCTTAGAACAGTACTGTTCGATATTTTGCACAAGAAGTTCCCTGTCCACAGGATCACTCTCCTTTATATGCAATTGGTGATTACGTATAAAAGTTTATTTTTACGCATTTCTGTCTTGACGATTGGTAATTACGGATTTATTATAAAGCCACAGTTAAAAAAGCGACTGTACGAAAGGAGCGCGATATGAGACCTATCGCGTTGCTGATCTGGGTGATCGTCATCGCGCCTCTGGTCTGGCGTCTCTACCGAGAACACACAGGGCGCGGGCAAGAATCTGATTCGATACCGCCGCTGCACCTGCTGGAGCGTGGGCAATCGGTCATCGCGGACGCTGTTTCCGATCCCGAAACTCCGCAACGTCCTTCCGCAGCAACTCCTCAAGCGTACCGGCATACACATCGAGTCCACGTAAATCGTTCCGCCCAGAAGAGGTATACTCGATTGTCTTCTCGAAAAGCGCCTGTACGCCTCGCCCTACTTCGTCAGGGGCATAGAGTACGGCGTTATAGACGGCAACCACATAGGCGTTTCGGTGCACATCATTCGGCTCGTAAACAAATTCTGCAAACGCCTTCCAGTGCTGCTCATACGCGGCAGTCATGCGGTCGAAATAAGCGGCCGTCAACTGGTTTTTATTGTTCCAGACGGCAACCCAAATACCGCCGAGCAAGCCGATGATCGCCACGATATACGGCGCAACGACTGTTATCCATTCAAGCATATCCGATCCTCTCGTGAACACAAGAAATGAGGTGCGACGATGATCTACCGAATCCGCAGGATCAAGCTCGACAACGCTGCTGAGATTTGCTGGCGCGCTAAGCGCTGCGAGACCTATCTCACCATGCAGGATCTGCGCATCGGCGGCATCTATTTTCTGCGCAGCGGCAGACTGTACGTCGTTGAATCCAAGGAAAGCTGAATACGGGGCGGCCGGTGCGCGTCGGGTGATGGTTCAGTCGGAACCGTGGATAAACTCTCCGTTACTCTGATACCCGCCTGAAGGACGTTCGACTCGTCCTCGCCCCCTTCACCTCATCCATACGGAGCGGCTGGTGCGCACACGACATCACAACTTAATATCAGCTCTCACATCGTATGCGGTGGGTTTTGTGGCGTCTCAGCGCACGAGGGCTGTTTCTGAGGCAACCCGTCCGTCGTGTGATAAGAGTCCGATTCTCTTACGCTCCATCCACCTATGCCTCATAAGGCTTAAGCGCCGTGTCCACGATCTCACGGATCGGCGCAGGGGCCTTGCGGTAGGCCAGCAGGTGCCGCAGCTCGTCGGTGCTCACGGTGTCCGATTCAGACCCCGCCCGCTCGCCGAGCAGATCAGACACGGTGCAGCCGAGATACTGCGCGAGCATCTGCACCTTCGCAACAGATGGGGTCTTTCCTCTCTTGATGTCGGTCAAAAAGCTCGTACCAACACCGCTGTCGCGGCAGGCATTTGTCGGCTTGACGTCCTTCTTGGAACAGTATTGTTCGATATTTTGCACAAGAAGTTCCCTGTCCATTGGATTCCTCTCCTTATATGCAATTGTCGATTGCGCATAAAATATGCTATCGGCAAAAATTTGCATTGACAATGCGCAATATCGCATTAATTATTAAGTCACAGTTTAGAAATGAGGTGCGGCAATGACTATCGCTTCCTGGTGTTTGGGCACACTCATCGGCACCGCCATTGGTGTCTTAGTCCTAAAAATTCTCTTCGACTGAGAGATCAGCCTTGCTTCCGCAACTGACTTATTAGGCGATTGATACGGACGCTGATAGTCTTCCTCTCCAAGGTCCTACGCAGGTCCTCATGCATCGCCTGATTAACCTTCTCATAGAATTCGCCCACTGAACCCGGCTCTCCTGTTTTTGCTGCATTACAACTGGCAAGGTAAAGCTGCGCTATCAAGACTCGCATTTTTTCCGGCGCATGCAATACTGCCGCCGAGTAGGTACTCGCATACGAAATGCCAGCATCCATTTCGGCGTCCGATAAATCATCGGGATTCTTGGTATGCTCTTTTCCAACGCTCAATAAGAAACGCTGACTTTCCGTAAGAAAATCGCCGTATGCTTTCAGCTTAGCGTTGTAGCGCAGTTGACGCGCCTCAAAATCGATCCGCTTACTTGCGGCGTAATTCGTAATACAGCCGCCGATGATCGTACCGAAAAGCGCAGATGCGGCAGGTATCCATACCGATAGATCAGCCACAATTTTTCCCCTCTTCAATCAATGAAATTGCCCCATACGGAGCGGCTGGCGCTCACACGTCGTGTGTCAGGAGTTCGACTCTCCTGCGCTCCATCCATATATTTTGCTTATGGTATAAACACCCATTTCAAAAATACCATGACAAACCGCAAAAATCAAGAGAGAAAGGAAGGAACAAAATTGGTCAAACTCCGTATCAAAGAACTCCGCCAAAAGAAGGGCATGAGCCAGACCGACCTTGCCAAGGCGATGAACATTTCCCCTGTCGCCGTCAGCAGATGGGAGCTCGGCTTCACCCTGCCTACCACCGACAAGCTGCCGCAGCTCGCAATGCTGCTCGGCGTTGATGTCAGTGCACTCTTCGCCGTCGAAACTCCGAGCAGACTGCCCGAAACACTGAGTTAGGAGGATAGCATCATGCCGAGAACAAACTTGGGTCGAAATATCGCCAATGAGAAGATCGTTGCTCTGATCTGGGGCACTGCCGCGGCAGCCGGCCTGACGACTGAAGAGCTCGGGGCGAAAGCTAAGATCTCCCGCTCCAGGATCTATGCCCGCAAAAACAAGCCGGAGGATCTCACTCTGCGCGAGCTGCGCAGCATCGGCCGCGCGCTGAACATCCCCATCGATGAGCTGCGCGAAGCCATCCGCTACTAAAAGCATATCACGAAAGGAGCTGTAAATCCATGTATCCCGAGTACCCGAATTTATACCAAAGGGCAAGAAAGGCTACCTATTTTTCGCAGGAAGAGGCAGCCGAGCTACTTGGACTTTCCGCAGAAAGTATGAAACAATATGAGAGCGGACGCCGCACGCCGTCCGATGACACCGTGCACCGCATGGCCGAGCTCTACAACCTCCCCTGGCTCGAGCTGGAGCATGCAAAAGCGACCGACAGGTTGGGCGTGCTGCCCGACGTACATATCCAGCCGTTACCGACAGCCAGCATTACCCTTGCCAACCGCTTCCGGCGGGCATCCGACCAGATCTACACGCTGCTCGAAATCGCCGAGGACGGCATCATCGACGAGCGCGAGCGCCCCGAGTTTGACGCCATCGTCGCTGATCTGCGCGAGACCATCGCTGCGGCCTATCAGGTCATCTATGCTGACGGCGCAAAAAAAGAACGCCCCGACGTTGGCGCGTCGAAGCGTTCTGTGCTCTCAGGAAAACCTGAAAACGATTGCAAAAATAGTATATCACACTCGCGTGGAAATGCAAGCCCCGTTTTATCAAAGGGGGTGTATGCACGATGAGCGGCATGACTCTTTTCTTCGTGGTCGTCGGCGTGAGTGTGACGGTGACAAAGCTCTTTGACTTTGTCGAATACATCGGTGGAGGGAATGCTTATGGCAAAAGAAAATCGAGAAAAACATATCTATGATGGGACGACCTCTCCCCTACCGTCCAGCGCCGAGGCACAGCAGCGCGTGGAGGACTATGTCGGCTTGTGCGAGCGCCTGATCACCTGCTGCGAGAGCGTGACGCTCAATCCCATCAAAACGGGGGTGCAGACATGAGCGAAGGGATCATCAAATCCGGACGCAAGCAGAGCTTCACCGTGCTTTACAAATCCGCCATTGAGGACAAGCGCCTGCCGCTGGATGCGCGCGGGCTGCTTGCCATTATGGTCGGATTGCCGGAGGGGTGGCAATACTCGGTCAAGGGCCTCGCGGCCTATGTGGGCGTGAGCAAAGACACGATCCGCAGGCTGCTCGGCAAGCTCGAAGAAGTTGGTTATCTCACCCGCGAGCAGACGCACGACGAAAACGGCCATTTTGCCGGAAACGTCTACGTTTTGCAGGATGAAGCGCCACCGTTGTCGGGAAACACCGACAACGGTGAAACCCGACAACGGGAAAAACCGTCATCGGGTTTTCCGACCCAAATAAATAATAAACTAATCAAAGAAGAAAAGAAACAAACCCCTATAGCCCCCGCGGAGGTCGAAAAGCGAGTTGCAGAATACTGCGGCGGCGACGAGGAGCTGCGCGAGGCGATTATGGGGCTGCTGGAAAACCGGACGAAGCTGAACCGGCAGAAGACCGTGAAGACCGAGCGCGCCATGAACGGTATCCTCCGCAAGCTGGACGAGCTGTCCGGTGGGCGACGCGAGATGAAGCTCGCGCTGCTGGATAAGGCTACGACGAGCAACTGGCTCACCGTCTACGAGCTCAAGCCGGATGAGATTCCGACCGTCAGGACAGAGGGCAGCGCGTCGCTGCCGCTCGGCTGGGGGGTGTGAGCATGGCAAACACGACGAAGGTGCAGCCCGGGCTGGAAGCTGAGACTGCGGTCATCGGAGCATTGATCTATGCCCCCGAGATCGTCAAGGATGTGCTCTTCGCTGTCCGCGAGCAGGACTTCGGCATCGAGATCAACCGGAAGATCTTTCGCGCGGCGCGGGATCTGTACCTGCGGGCTAAGCCGGTAACGGCGGTGACGATCCGCGATAAGGTAGGCCAAGAATCGAGTGATTATCTCGCGCAGCTCTATCAACTCACGACGACCAGCGCCAACTGGCGCGAGTATGCCGCCATCATGGCCGAGCAGGCCAGCATGCGGCGCATGCAGGAGATTGCGATGCAGGTGGCCGCAGCCGGCACGGCGCAGGAGTGCCGCGAGCTGGCGGCGAAGCTCCAGCAGGAGCAGAGCGGCGGGCGTCAGATCACGGCCTACACGATGGAGGACATGATCCAGGACTTCGCGGCGCGGCAGACAGCCAAAGATCCGGTGCGGTACGTCCGCTATGGTCTCGCCGAGGTGGACGCCGGTACATACACGCAGCCGGGCGATGTGGTCATCATCGGCGGGTACCCGAGCGACGGCAAGACGGCGCTGGCCCTCCAGATGGCGCTGCGGATGGCGCGGGAGTGGCGTGTGGGCTTCTTTTCACTCGAGACCGACCGGCGCAAGGTGACGGACCGTGTGGTCGCCGCGCTCAACGATATCAGCTTTACGGCCATCAAGCGGCGCGAGCTGACGGACAAGGACTGGGAGCGATTCGCGGCCAAGAGCGCCGCAGCCTCCGCGCTCAAGTTTACGCTGATCGAGGCCGCGGGATGGAGCGTGAGCGACATCACGAGCGCTGCCGAGGCCTACGACTTCGACGTGGTCGTCATCGACTACGTGCAGCTGATCCGGCCAAGCTCGACGCGCATCATGCGCAGCGAGCAGGTAGCGGAGATCTCCCGCGAGCTGCACGCCTTCGCCCAGAGCCGCAAAAAGCTCGTGATCGAGCTGGCGCAGCTGACGCGCGAGGATCGCGCCGTGACGCCCAAAAAGGGCAAGCCGCAGCAGAATGAGCCGCGTATGAGCGACCTCAAGGAGTCCGGCCAGCTGGAGCAGGACGCGGACATGATCTTCATGATCTACCGCCCCGTCGAGGGCGGGGACTATAACCCAACAACGTCCCGATTTCTGCGGATCGTGAAGAACAAAGAGGGCCTGCTGCTGCGGACGCTGCTGTGGTTCGATGGCGACAAGCAGACCTTTACGCCGATGACGATGACATCGGCACGCGAGGTCGAGGAAGACAAGAAACTCGTCGAGCGGAATGCTCGCAATGAGCGCATGAGCGGCGCAAAGCGCCGGTAGAGAAAGGAGAAACATCATGCCGTATATTGGACAGCCAATCGCCTGGACGCCCTGCGCGTACTGCAATCTGGACGGCAAAGAGAACCCCAAGAGCACGAGAGAGCGGAAGAAGGTGCGCGGCAGGATCGTGTGGATCAACGAGCTGCACCATTTCTTTCTGGTGGAGGCGCAGGTCTTCGGGTACACGATGCGCGAGTGCTTCAAATTTTGAGGGCGGCGCATGAGAAAGAAAGTCAACAGCAAGTGCTACATGTGCGAGCGCCGTCATCCGGCGTGTCAGGACAAATGCCCTGACTATCTCGCGTGGAAAGCGAACCTTGATGCGACAAACGCGAAGATCAAAGACGAGAAAAAGAAATTTGAGGATATGGGCAGCTACCAGTACGAGACGGCAAAGCGGCTGCGCAAATCGAAATAACAGGAGGACAAAATGAAAACGATTGCGATTATGAACTACAAGGGCGGCGTCGGCAAGACGGTCACGACGATCAACTTCGCTGCCGAGCTCGCGGCCGCGGGCAAAAGCGTCATCGTGATGGACGCAGATGGGCAGTGCAACCTGAGCGACATTTTCCGCGCGGACACGCTTCACGGCGGCACGACCTACGAGGTGCTGACCGGTGAGACCGGCTGCTGCTGGGATGAGCTGGTGCAGGACACCCCTGTCGAGGGCGTGAAAATCGTTCCGGCCAGCGCGGAGCTGCCGAAAGCGGATATCGCCGCCCTGACCGGCGAGCGGTTGGCGCAAAACGGCATCCGCGATTTTTGCCTTGCGGTGGCAGAGGACGAGCGCGCCGATTACATCCTCATCGACTGCCCGACCGCCTACAACGCGGCCACGGTGGCAGCGCTGGGCGCTGCGGACGAGATCATCATCCCCGTCGAGCTGGAGGGCTTTTCCCTCCACGGCGCGGGCGAGATCCGCAGTCAAGTCGCCAATATGCGCACAGTCAATCCGCGGCTGCGCATTGCGGGCGCGCTGATCACCAAGCGGCGCGGCACGCGCATCCAGGAGGCCGCAGAGCAGGCCTTGCGTGTGAGCGGCATCCCCGCTTTTGAGGCAGCGATCCCGCTGCGGGCGTCCGTGCCGGCCAGCATGTCCAACCTCAACGCGAGCAAGACGCTGCGGGGCTACGCGCCCAAGGACGCCGCAACAAAGGCGTATCACGATTTTACACGGGAGTATCTGAGCAAGGGAGGCGCGGTCAATGGCTAAGGGAAAATTTGACATGAGCGAGTTTCTAAAACCCACAGCGGTGTCCAATCAGGACACCGGACGCGAGCAGATCGTTTATCTCCCGCTCGACCAGTTGAGAGCCGACGAAAACAATTTTTACTCGCTGGATGGCATTGACGAGCTGGCGGCAAACATTGAGCTTATCGGCTTACAGCAGCCGATCCGCGTGCGTAAAGACGGCGACGGGTACATCATCGTGAGCGGGCATCGCCGCAGCGCGGCGCTTCGCCTGCTGGTTGAGGACGGGCAGAAACGCTTTGCCGAGGCCCCATGCATTATTGAGCGCGACGACGGCGAGAGCCCCGCCATGCGCGAGCTGCGCCTGATCTGCGCAAACAGTGATACGCGCAAGATGTCCAGTGCCGACATCTCCAAGCAGCTCAGCCGCATGAAGGAGCTGATCTACCGGCTGAGCGAGGAGGGCTATGAGTTTAAGGGCAAGATCCGCGACTTTGCCGCCGAGGCTATCGGCATCAGCAAGACCAAAGCCGCCCGCCTCCAGTTTATCGACTCGCATCTTGATCCGGAGTTTGTCTATCTGTGGGAGAAGGAGAAGATCAACGAGTCCGCTGCGTATGAGCTGGCCCATTTTGCCCCGAGCGTCCAGAAGCGCCTTGCGAAGATCTACAAGGGTGGAAAAAACTTGCCGCAGGCTGAAAAACTGAAAAGACTGTGCGAGATCTTCGCAGACGGGGCGACCTATGAACCGACAATGACGTGTCCGGACGGTAAGTCCTGTACGCACGGCGACGCTGCCCTGCGGCACGATGCGAGCGCCAGCGCGTGGGAAAGGACGTGCAAGGGTGAAAAGTGCTGCCTTGAGTGCGACATGGCAACAAGAAATTGGGATCCGTGCGACAGAATGTGCTCCGCAGCACAAAAACGCCGCAGTGAGAAGAATGCCAAAGAAAAAGAAAAGCAGCAGAGAGAAGCCGAAAAAGAGCTAAAGAAAAACTACGCCAAATTGCAGGCTACCTGTGCGCGCATGGTTCGCGCGGCCGACGCTGCCGGCCTTGACGATAAGGTCAAGGCCTGTGATGGGTATATGAGCGGCGACGGACATACAATCGGTTTGCTGCGCCGCTATGCGCGAGGAGAGTTCAAGCCCGATGAACGTATATTTTTTTACGACTTTGAGCTGGAAAAATGCTCGACGATTGGGAAATGCGCGAAAGTGCTGCACTGCACGATCGATTATTTGCTTGGTCTGACAGATGAGATTACGCCGACCAAGGCGGCGAGCTCGCCGGAATGGTCTCCGCTGGATGCAGAGCACTGGCCAGAGGAGGGCGCGCTGGTCGTGCTGAGCTATCCGACAGGGCTGGGCGGCAGCGCCTATCTGACGGCGCGGTGCGGCGGTGGTGTGAGCGACCAATACCCGTTTGTTTCGACCGATGCAGGGATCTCCGCACAGGAGGTCGTGGATTGCAAATGTGACAGCTGGCTGCTGATCAGCGAGAGACAGAGAGGAAAAAAATGAAGAGATCCGGGTATTTGCAGCAGAGAGACGCGAGAACGCAGATGCTGCTGGACGTAATGCAGCGGACGATGAAGCAGTACATGCTGGACACGCTGCTGATCACGATGCACGAGGACTTTGGCTGGGGCTATGACCGCCTCAGCCGCCTCGCGGAAAAATGGGGCGAGACGTATGACGTCTATTTTCCGGCGATGCAGAGCACTGAGGAGTCAGACGTCTATCAGGAGAAACTTGACAGGGCAACGCGCAGCTATATCGGGGACAACCAGTTTTTCCCGTTTGCAGAGCGCTATCCAGAGATCAAACAGTTAGGCTATGGGCCGAGGAGGACGAAATGAGAACAGAAGAGATTTTGACCGCGCTGCGGCGCTTAAAAGTGGAAACGGGCTCGCTGGTCTGCATGGGCTGCGGACGCGAACACGACTGCGGCATCCGCGGCTGCCAAATCGTGCGGGAGGCCGCGGAGCTGATTGAGAAACTGACTGACCGCTGCGCGCGCTACGCCGAGGAGATCGCTGTGCTGCAGGAGCGGGAGAAGTGGGTGCCGGTGACGGAGAGGCTGCCGGAACCCGAAGCGGACGTTTTGGTGGTCTGCAATCGTAACGGCTGTATCTTTGTTGCGCAAGCAATTTACGAGGACGGGAAAATGCTGACAGAGGACAGCGCGTGGAACTGGAACGACATCTGCGAATACGGACTGTATGACGAGGAAACCGATGATTACTACATCCCAGAAGGCTGGTGGGAAGACAGGCAGTTTACTCCGGATGATGTATATAACAATCCAATCGATTGCGCAGTCACGCATTGGATGCCGCTGCCGGATACGCCGGAGGTGGAGTGATGCTTGAGCTCAGATTAGATGACCCGCACCTTGTGGAAAATTTTCAGGCGGCGTTGAATCTGAAAAAGATGGGATTTGCAGACGACGAGCTGCAAAGGCTTTATCAAAAGCAGCTTGAAGAGGATGCAAAGGAAGCAGCTAATGACTAACATGGAACGCAAAACATTCTGCGCGGCGCTCAGCCGCTACGGCGCGCAGGCGCAGATCACGATGGCCTTTGAGGAGATGGACGAGTTGCAGGACGTGCTGTGCAAGTTCCTGCGCGGGCGCGTGGACAGCGACACGCTGCGCTCAGCTTCCCGGCTGGGCTACGACGGACAAAACTCTGGAAGCAAAAGCCACTGAGACGCACAAGCAGGTCTGCGACGCTGTGACTTATTTTACACAAGGAAGGAAGCAATCAAAATGAAAACTATGCTTGATATCATGCGGGAGCGCCTGATCGAGGGCGTGCAGATCGCGAAGGCCAAGGAACTCCCCAGCAAGTTCCAGATCGTCCTTTCCAAGGACGGCTTCAACTATGACACAACGCTTCCCAAGCAGTGCTCACCGGGTATGGAGGAGAGCTTTGTCGACCGGACGACCTACTCCGCACTGGCCTTCTTCGCCCTTCAGCAGAATGACCTCGCGAAAGGAAGATACTGGCTGGATCGCTGCCAGCGGCGCCACGAGTGGAAGGACGACGATGAGTGAGGAAAGGCGGTAAAGAATGAGACTTCTGGTGACGATGGCGCTGGATGCGCCGGATGATGCAGATCCGCAGGGAATCAAAGAAAAGACCGCGATGGACTTTGAAAAGTACGGCGGCGTGCGCGTGGTCAAGGTCGAGCGCGTGGAAGAGTATCAACAGATGACGATGGAGACTGCCAAATGAAAAAGAAAAGGATGATCAAGCTGCTGATGAGTCTCGGCTGCGATAGGAATGACGCAGCACGGGCCGCAACGCTGGCCGATGGCAATTTGCCACATACGGTGGTGTATTACGATCTGCTTGAGGAGTTTATCCGTACATACTATGAGCAGCTGGATAAGACTGTTGTTGAGGGCGATATGACCGGCGCTGTTTCCGGAATGTTGGGAAGTCATCTGTATGGATGAATATTGTATCGTAAAGCAGCGGGCGGGCCCTTTGGTCAAGGTGTTTTCGACGGATCGTGCGTGCTTTTTGCGCAAAAACGGCGAGTGCATCCGCTCTCGCTGCGGGCCAGCAATGAGCCGCACGACCGTCGACAAGCTGGAGCTGCGGCTTGCGCTCTTCGAGTATGACGGTGTTTTCCACTCGCTGACTTTCGCGCCGGAGAATCTGCCGGAGAGCCGGAAAGAGGTGCAGCAGATATGGAACACCTACCTCAAGCGCCTCAAGCGCTGGGGCAGCGGCAAGCCATTTGACTACGTTTACCGCATCGAGGGGCTGCATGACAGCCTGCACATCCACGTATTTCTGCGCAACAGCGAGTATCCTGTGGTGCTCGTGCGGCGGCTGTGGGACTGGGGCGAGGCCTACGACGTGCCATACACAAAGAAGAAGATCCTGCAAGAGGATGGATATCGCAGGCTCGCCCGATATTTTACCAAGGAGCGACCGGAGGTCGGGCAGCATCCGTGGGGACCATCGCGGACGCTCAAGCCAAAAGTGCCACTGCCAGAGATCAAGACCAGCAAGGCCGGCCGCATCTACGTCCCGCGGGATGCGGTCATCTTGCCGCTCGAGTACAACGAGGCAAAAAGCGACTGGGGCGTGTACTCCTACAGCAAGTATTTGAGCTACTGAAAATAGTGCTTTTATTTTAGATATTGATTTCTTATTCTTGAAACCTTATGAATATTTACGGACAAACCCGAGAAAGTGGGGAAAAGGCATTGCAAACCGAAGCGAAAACTGCTAAACTGGACACAAAGAACGGATGGCTCCTTTGCCCGCGATGCGGTCGAGGAAAAGTCCTTCGGCTCAATCCCGAGACCCGAGCGCGGTCGCTGACCGTGTACTGCAAGGTCTGCGGAAAAGAGTCCATCGTGAATATCGACGAGTGCCTGTGCCTGAGAGCCTGCGCCACATGATCTGCGAGAGCAGTTTGTGTCGGCGCAGGCTTTTTTGTTTTTCCGGAGGTGATAGCCCGTGAGCGAGAAGCCACTGCGACCGTGCCGATATCCGGGATGCTATGAGCTCGTGAGCGACGGATACTGCGCAAAGCATCAACCGGCAAAGCGGTCAGGGCAGCGCAGTGCTGAAGCCGAGTCCTGGCGCTGGATGTACTTCACCGACGAATGGCGCAAGGACTTGCGCCCGACGCAGCTAATGCGTGAGCCATTCTGCCGCGAGTGCGCCAAAGCCGGCAGGCGCATCCGTGCTACCGACGTCGACCACATCGTCGACCACAAGGGCAACTGGGCAGTGTTCTGTGACCGCGGCAATCTCGAGAGCCTGTGTCACAGTTGCCACAGCCGCAAGACGGTGCGGGAAATGTACGAAAATCGCAGGCGTTCGAAGCCTCGTCGCGTAGGCTCGAGGCGGTAGGCTTGGGCGCTTGGGCGCGTCGCAGGAGCGACGCGCGGGGATTCCTTGCGCACCCTCCCCCCCTGCTCAGAAAGTTTGACGCACTGTGCCATAACCGCGAGGCCTCCTGTGAACGAGAAATTTTCCCCACGGGGAACAACGAGAAAGAAGTGAGAACATGAGCGGAAAGAGACAGCCGACGGCGCTGGTGGAAGCCAACGGACGAAAGCACCTGACACAGGCCGAAGCCGACCAGCGGCGCGACCACGAGGTCTATATGCCGCCGGCCGACGTGGTAGATCCGCCGAAGTGGCTGCCGAAACGCCTGCGGGCGGAATACTGCGAGATCGGCGAAATGCTCAACGGTGCAGGCCTATACGCCGAACTCGACCGCGACGTTCTCGGGCAATATTTTCTTTGTCGCGAACGCTGGGTCAAAGCTGACAAGAAAGCCGCGGCGGCCATCAGCAAGAACGACGAGAAGCTCGCCAAGGAATGGACGAGCATCCAGGGCGCTTATTTCAAGCAGGCGCGCCAGTGTGCCGAGGCGATGGGGCTCTCCGTCACTTCTCGCTGCCGGATCGTTGTTCCGACCGCAGTTGTCAACGCGGCGGGCGCAGCTGCCAGCGACCAGGGCGGGACGGATGAGTTCACCGAAATGCTCCGTCGCCGTCAAGACAGTGCCCTAAGCAGGAGCGCAAGCGGTGGCTGAGCGATACGACCAGACCGCTGGGCAGTTTGTCTGTGACTTTATCAGCCGGCTGCCGACGACCGATACCGGCAAACTTTTCAACCTGTATGACTGGCAGCGCAGTGCTTTGATGGAATTCTACGGAACGCTCGTATCCGATTCAGACACCAAGAACCTCCCTGCCCCGATTAATGCGGACTGGCTGCGAAAATACTGGTATCTCTATCTTGAGATCCCCAAGAAAAATGGCAAAAGCGAGCTTGCGGCCGCGCTGGGGCTCTATCACCTGTTTGCCGACGGTGAACTGAACGCCGAGGTCTATATCTGCGCGGCGGACAAGGAAAACGCCTCGATCGTCTACAATGCGGCGGTCTTCATGGCGACGAGCGCGCCGTGGACAGCAAAAATGGTCGCACGCGGCGAGCTGAAGATCACCGAGAGCCGCAAGCGCATCGAGTACCGCCGCCGGATCAAGACCGGTAACGGCGGATATAAGTGGGTCACCATCGGCGTGATGCAGGTGCTTTCCGCCGAGGCATACAGCAAGCACGGCTACAAGCCGAGCTGCGTGATTTTTGATGAGCTGCACGCCCAGCCGTCCCGCGAGCTATGGGATATCATGACCGGCGCAGCCGGCGCTTCCCGCCGTCAACCGGTGTGGATCGTGCTGACAACAGCCGGTGATGACCCGGATCGCGGCAGCATTGGCTGGGAGATCCATGATAAGGCTGTCGCGATCCGCGACGCCCGGCAGCTGCGCCGCATTCAGGAGGAAGGTGGTGACGCGCGCAAGGTCCTCTCGTTAAGGCATGCCGCGGATGAGGACCTTGCCGACGCGGAACAGGCCCTTCTGGAGCGCGACGAAGAAAACTGGCTGCCGATCCTGTACGGTCTGACGGCATTTTTCGGTGATGATCCGGATGACCTCGAAAAAATCGACATTTGGGACGAAAGCCTGTGGAAATTGTGCAATCCCTCGCTGGGCAAGCATCTGAGCATGCGCAACGTCCGCATGGAGGCCATGGCGGCCCAAAAAAGCGAGGCTGCTGAGCGGCTTTTCCGCTGGCTGCGCCTGAATCAGTGGATCACGACGAAAGCGGTCGGCTGGATCTCGCTCAACCTGTATGACAAAACACAGTGGGGGCCGAGCAAGAAGGCCGCGCGAGAGGAATTCCTGCATCAGCTGGACGGCATGATCTGCTACGGAGGCGTCGACTTGTCAACGAGCCGCGACCTGACAGCATTTGTGCTGCTCTTCCCTCCCCAGCCCGGGCTTGACACTGCCGTGATCTGGCCCTATGGCATCTGGAGGCCGGAAGCAACGGTCGACGAAGCCGAAAAACGGGACCATGTCCCCTACCGGGACTGGGCGCGAGCCGGATTTTTGACACTGTGTCCCGGCACGGTGAACGATTATGACGATATTGAGGCCCGTATCCGCGAGGCGCGCGAGCGATTTGACTTGCGCATGATCGGATTTGACCCGTATCTGAGCCGAACCATCACGCAGAGGCTCTCCCCTATCGTCAACACCATTGAGATCCCGCAGGATTTGAAGAATATGAGTCCCGCGATGAAGGAAATGGACGACATGATGCAGCGGCATACGCTGCTGCATGTGCACAATACGTGTTTCCGCTGGACGTTTGGCAATGTCCGGTGCCACGAGGACGGAAACGGCAATATCAAACCGCTGAAAAACCGCTCGATTGGGCGCATCGACCCGACGGTCGCCAGCATCATCGTGATGGCGGTGTGGATGATTGCAAAAAATCAAAAGCACGACCTCGCCGAGGCTGTCAGCCAGCCGGGATTCAGTTTGTAAGGATGAGAGAATGAGAAAATATGCTGCTGCGGCGCAATGCGCCGCTCTGGTGCTCGGATGTGCGCTGATTGCACTGGGTGCCGGTATGATCTACGTTCCGGCCGGAGTGATCACAGCAGGTCTCCTGCTTGTTGCGGGCGCTGTGCTCGACGGTTATGACGATACCGATGAGGAAGGGAATGACGAATCTGAATGAGCGTTATTAAAGGGCTCCGCGCAGCTACCGCACGGTCGCCTACCACCAGAAAAACTGTCACAGTCGGTACACTTGCCTCTACCGGCGGCCTGGCCGCTGGCGAAGATGTGCAGAGCGTGGCAAGAAAGCTGAGCGCCGTGGATCGCTGTATTGAGATCCTGAGCGACAGCATGGCGAAGCTCCCGAGCTTTGTGATTGATAACCGCAGCCGTGAGCGTTTATCGCACGATATTCTGTATCTGCTCAATGTCCGCCCGAACGAGGCAATGACGCCGTTTGTGCGCAAAAAGGTACTGGAGACCAGCCGTCTGGAAGGAGGCAATGGGTATGACTGGATCATCCGTGATCCGTCGACCGGTCTGCCAAAGGAGCTTATTCCCGTGCCCTGGCAGCTCGTACAGCAGTGGCACGACGAGATCGGGCGCATCTGGTACGACATCACGCATCCTCTCACCGGCGAGCTGATGCGGCTGCCGAATGAAGACGTCTGCCACTATAAGAACGCCACGCGGAACGGGCTGAAAGGCATCGGAACGCTGTCGCGCGCGGAAGACGTCATTGCCACGGCGCGTGCGGCGCAGCAGTACGACGCTTCGTATTATCGAAATGGCGGGCAGCCTAGCGGGGTGCTGGAGACTGACGCCGATCTCCGCGGTTACGCTAAAAATGAGCATGGCAGCGTGCTGACCCGCCCTGACGGATCTCCTGTCACGCTGAAAGATCAGCTGCGCAGCGAATGGGAGAAGGTTCATCTTGGGCCAAGCAATGCGCATCGCACAGCAATCCTTGATCTTGGCCTCAAATACACGAGCATTGCCAGTTCGAACCGCGATGCGCAGTTTGTGGAAAACAAGGAGATTTCCGTCAAAGATATTGCCCGCTACTTTGGCGTACCGCTGTACAAGCTGAACGAGGGCAAGCAGGCCTACGGCTCAAATGAGCAAAACGCCATCGAATATGTCGTTGGTACGCTCCATCCGATTGTGACGCAATACGAAGAGGAGCAAACCTATAAGCTGCTGACCGACAGCGAGCTGAAAAAGGGGCTTGAGATCCGCATCAACATGATGGCCGAGCTCAAGGGCGACACATCCAGCCGCGCCACATGGTACCGCGCGATGAGCGAACTGAGCGTCTTCTCGCCGGATGACATCGCCGCGCTGGAAGATCTTCCGAATGTCCCTGGCGGCAGCCGACGCCGGGCAAGTCTCAACTACGTGCCGCTTGATCTGTGGCCTGAACTGAGCAAGCAAAGACACGGCGGCATGGTCGCCGGAGAGGAGTAACCCATGGAAATGATCTATAAGGCCGCAAGGCTTGAAAAACAGGCGATGAGCGAAAGCGAGCTGACGCTCATCAACAAGCAGTCCCTTCGGGAGCTGAGTGCAGACGAAGTGTTCGCCTTCCGCCTGGCAGCCTGTGATAACCAGGTAGACCGCGACAACGAGAGGTTCACCGAAAACACACTGGAACAGCTCGCAAAGCTGTACATCGGCAAGACAGTGCTGCTTGATCACGTTTGGAGCGCCAAGTCGCAGACGGCGCGCATCTACAACGCCTATGTGAGCGGCGAGGGTGACGTCAAGCGCCTGATCCTCTGCTGCTACACCGTGCGCACAGAATCAATGGCTGATACGATCTCCGCCATCGAGGGCGGCATTCTGCGCGAATGCAGCGTTGGCTGTACGGTTGAGCATGTGCTTTGCTCCATTTGCGGCGCGGATCAGCGCACAACGCTCTGTCAGCACCGCGGCGGCCATGAATACGACGGCAAGATTTGTCATTTTGACCTTGTCGATGCTTGTGAAGCTTATGAGGTCAGCCTTGTGGCTGTTCCTGCGCAGCCGGAAGCCGGTGTCGTTAAAGCGAAGCGCTATGGCGGTACCGAGGGAAAAGGACCCCATGCGCCGGGCGGCGCAGACGATAAAGAGCGCTGGCAGGACGAAGCCGCGCTCGCGCTTGAAAAAATGAGATTTTAAGGAGGATACATCATGCGCAGAAAGTACAATGACCTGCTGGCGAAGCGCGCCGGCATGCTGGCAGAGGCCGAAACGCTGCTGAAGGACGGCAAACGTGAGGACTACAAGTCCAAGATGGCCGAGATCGGCAACATCAACGACGAGATCACGGAGGTCAAGGCCTTCATCGACGAGCAGGACCGCCAGTTCCTGGAACGCAAGGACGATCCCGGCGAGGCGAAGGACAAGGCTGCTGAGCGCGGCAATACCCTGATGAAGGGCGGCAGCATCGCCCTGAGCGCGCAGGAGGTGCGCAAGGGCCTGTATCTTGCCAGCAAGTCCGTCACGCTGGCGACCACCACGCTGGTGGAACCCACTGGCGCGGGCCGCAACATCCGCGACGGCATCGGCAATCTGGTCAGCTCCATCATCGACCAGGTCTACGTGCAGGATCTGACCGGTATGGGCTCGTTCCTGGAACCCTATGTCATCAGCGAACTGGACGCCAAGGGAGGCAAAGTCTCGACCAACGCAGGCAAGGCGCGTACCGCCTCGAGCGATCCGACCTTCGGCGTGGCCAAGATCAGCCCCTATGAGCTGAACACCACGAGCTACGTTGACCGCAACATCTCCCGCCTGAGCCCCGCGGGCTACTACGACAAGGTTTATGGCATGGCGCTGCGCGCGATGCGCCGCAAGGCCTGTGGTCTGATTGCCAATGGCGACGGCCAGGCCTCGCCCGATATGTACGGCGTCAAGAATGCGAAGAACATGGCGGGCAACGCCATCTTTGCCTCCGTCGACGTGACGGCCATCGATGAGAACATCCTCGATGATCTGTTCTTCTCTTACGGCAGCGATGATGCTGTAGGCCAGAACGCGCGCCTTTATCTGACCAAGACCGACCTGAAGGCCATCGGCAAACTGCGCAACGGCGACAAGGAGCGTGTATTCAAGGTTCGCCCTGATCTGGGTAATCCCAATGTCGGCATCATTGAAGACGGCGGCACGTCCATCCCGTATACGATCCTTTCTGACCTGACGAGCCTGTCCGGTGCGACGCAGTCTGCCAGCGCCGCGATCCAGACGATGCTCTATGGTGACCCGAGCAACTACGAGCTCGGTCTGTTCGGTGACTTCACCGTCCGCGTGGACGAGAGTATCAAGGGCGAGGAGCGTATGCTCACGATCCTGGGCGACACGATGATCGGCGGCAACCTGATCGTCGACAAGGGCTTTGTGGTGGCAACGCTGCCGAAGAGCGGCAGCTGATAACCGATGGGCCTGACGGATGACCGCCGGAAGGCGCTGGCGGAGTACTGCCGTGTAGATGATAACGATGCGCTGCTCAGTGGCTTCTTCATCGCGGCGACCGGGTACATGGAGACCGCAGGCATTCGCGAGCCTGAGATCGGATCTCCGCGCGCGGCACAGTACGACCTGTGCGTTAATTATCTGGTTCTTGATATGTACGACCGAAGAGACGTGAGTTTGGCAGGAACGGTGGTCGCTGACAATCCTGCCTTTCGCCGGATGGTAAATCAGTTAAAACTCAGCGAGCCGGTGTCCGATTCGGGCACCGGCGGTGATGGAGAATGAGCGATGACATCGAAAAGCAATCTGCTGGCCGACAGCCTGCGGCAGCGCGTCGAACTGCTGGAACTACAGTTTGACCGAGTCAAAAACGCATACTTTTGGGGAGTGCGTCGCGTCTGCTGGGGAGGTGTGACCTTCGACGAGCGCAGCAATCTGTTTTCAAGCGTTGGCATCGGCGCACGCGGGGCAAGCATTGTTATCCGGCCTGACCGGCTGCTCACGCTGCACGGGGCCATGCGCCTCGGTGAGAAGTTTCTCTTTCTGACATCGATCGTGCTGTCGGACGACCGCAGCCGGCAGGAGATCCGTGCGGCCGTATGCGAGCCGGTGACGCTGACGGCGCGGCCGCAGAACCGAACGGGGCGCGACGCCTACAATCGTCCGGTCGCCGTAAGTGTTCCGAGCTTCACTTTCCCCGGCATCCTGACGGAGAAATACTTCCGCAATGAAGCAGACGACGTCTACCGCGCGGAGGTACAGCAGCGCGTGCTGGTGACTCCGAAGGTCATTGTGCTGCGTGCCGGAGATCTGGTGCAGAAGGGGAACGAAACGCCATACACCGTGCGTCAGGTGCTCGACCTTGACCCATACAAGAACGAGTACGTGATCGAGCGCAGCTGGGAGGCATAATGCAGAGCGTTGAGATCAGCGGGCTGAAAGAGATCCAGAAAAAGCTGGAGGGCTATCCGGAGGCCATGAAGAAGGCACGCAGCGAGTTCTTCGAGGAGGCCGGACGAGAGATGCTCTCCACGGTGCGCCGCCGCATCGGCGGTCAGGGCTATGTGGCGAATGTGCAAGATCGGCACGTCGGTTCCGGCGCAGGCTACGCAGCGGTCCGCGCCAGGGCAAAAACTGAGCTGCGGGGTTATGCTGCCGGTTATATTACCAACGCGCTCGAAAACGGACATGCCGTTAGGAAAGCCTCTGGCTCTGCTAAGCGGGAACGAAAATCCAGAAAGAATGTGGATCGCGTTGCTGGAAAATACATGTACCGCATGACCGAAGCAGATGTCGCGCGCCGCCTGACTGCGGAAGGCGCAAGAGAGATTGAGAAGAAGGCCATGGCCTATCTGGAGGGGAACGGATGAACAGTACGGAGATTCTGGACGCCGTCAATGCGCGTCTGCTGGAAAAGTGGCCTGAGCGCACCGTCTACATCAACGTTTGCCCTGCCGACTATGAACGTCCCTCCATCTGGCTCGAGGTCACGCGCGACGACCGCACGCCGGTCACGCAGCGCATAATGAAGCGGAACGTGCAGATCCGGCTTACGCTGCACGATGAGGCCGACGAGCACTATGACATCAACTGGCAGCGGCTCAACAACGATGTATCGGCGTGCTTGAAACTGCTGATGCCGGTCCTGCGCGTGGGGGCGCGCAGGCTGCTGCCGCAGCTGCAGAGCATGCCGCGGGACGTCGATAGAGCCGCTATCCTGCTGAATTTTGAATTTATGGAAAGCAACGAAGAGACCGCGCCGGAGATCCCGGCGGCGGATTCCTATCAAATCTCCGTGCAGGTAAACGGCGGAGAAATTTATCAAAGGAGTGAATGAGTATGGGACTGCCTGAACTCACTTTTACCCTGAAAAAAGCCGCGGAGACGGTATCCACCCGCATTTCCCGCGGCGCTGTCGCGCTGATCCTGCGCGATGCCAAAGCGAACGGCGTACACGTCGTTTGCCAGGAGAGCGATATCCCGACGACGCTCGGCGCGGACAATATCGCATACATCAAGCGTACACTGATGGGCTACATCAACCGCCCGAGCGCTGTGTACGTCTCCGTTGTGCCGGCGGCCGGAACGATTTCGGCAGGCTTCGGTGCACTGGCGGCCTACACCTATGACTACATCGCGGGCCCGCCCGACATCTCTGCTGAAGACGCCACGGCGCTCGCCGCGCTCGTCAAGGAGCGCCGCAAGCTGCGCTATATCGGCAAGGCGGTACTGCCCAACACTGCGGCGGATTATGAGGGCGTCATCAACTTTGTGTCTGCCGGTATCGCCGCCGGCGGCAAGACGGCTTTCTCTGCCGCGGCTTACTGCTCGCGCATTGCGGGTATGCTGGCCGGTACCCCCGCGCAGTGCAGCGCGACCTATGCGCAGCTGAGCGAGGTGACCGGCGTGACGGCGACCGAGAACCCCGACGCAGCGGTCGACGCCGGCAAGCTCTTCATCATCGACGACGGCCGCGTGCGCAAGCTGAGCCGCGCCGTGACCAGCAAGGTCACGATCGGCGACACGGAACCCGAGGCGCTCAAGAAGATCAAGATGACCGCGGCCATCGACCTGATCCGCTACTATGCCGTCTCGAGCGTCGAGGACGACTATTTCGGCAAGTGCGCCAACACCTACGATGACAAATGTGTCCTGCTGCTGGCGATGCAGGACTACCTCAAGAGTCTGGAGGACTCCAAGGTGCTGGAGAGCGGCTCGTCCGGCGCGGTGCTCGACGCCGACGCGACGCGCAAGTATCTCATCACCGCCGCCGGCGACGATGCCACCGAGGCGGAGCGCATCAAGAAGCTCAGCGACAATGAGGTCATCAAGGAGAACACCGGCAGCAAGGTGTTTTTGAAGCTCTACGGTAACATCATGGACGCCATGGAAGACTTCGCCATTGTTTTCGAGGTCTCCCCAAGCGTCATTGCAGCCTGATAGGAGGAAACACACATGAGTGAAGCTATTGACGCCGCGCTGGTACGCAGCGGCACATGGGGCAGCCTGTGGATCGACGGCGAACAGGTCGCCGAGTGCTACGGCTGCCAGGCTAAGATCAGCAAGACCAAGGAGAGCGTTCCTCGCTGCCGCGCCATGATGGAGGACAGCAAGCTCGTATCCACCAAGGGTACCGGCTCCATCCGCATCTACAACGTGACTTCCCGCCTCATTGAGCTGGAGGGCGAGGCGCTCAAGACCGGCAAGGACCTGCGCCACACGATCATCAGCAATCTGGACGACCCCGATAACCCGAACAACCAGCGCATCGCGCTCATGGGCGTCAGCTTTGACGACCTGACGCTCGCGGACTGGGAGGCCGCCAAGCTCGGGCAGATCGAGTCCCCGTTCACGTTCAACGACTATCAGATGCTGGACACCTAAAAATATTGCGCAGCACCGTCGGGAGACCGGCGGCGCTGCGCATAGTCAAATTCGGAGGGAATTATGGAAAATACCATTGTTAATCAGAACGTCGCAGAGCAGCCGTCTGTGCTGGATCTGTTGCTGGGCGAAAAGGTTGTCAATGTGGCGAAGAATCTGCCGACGGCCAAGTTTGAGATCCCGCGCCTGAGCGAGGCAGCCGGCGCGCCGGTCATCTTCACGCTCCAGGCTCTGCCCTACGGGCGTGTGCAGGACATAAGCCGTCTCGATCAGGACGCCGAGCTTCAGATCCTGCTGGCAGGCTGCATCGACCCCGACCTGAAGAGCACGCCGCTGCAGCACAAATTTGGCGGGATCACGCCGGCGGAGACGCTCAAGGCGATGCTGCTGCCCGGCGAAATCGCCGATCTGAGCCGCGAGGTTGAACGTCTGAGCGGCTATCGCCGCGCGACCATCGAAAAGGTAAAAAACGCCTGACGGAGGGCAGCGATCCGGAGCTGGGGCTTGCCTACTACCTTTTTCACGTGCACGGTATCCTGCCGGGCGACTACTACAACCGCCCGCAGGGGGAAAAGGATCTCATCTGGGCGCTGTCCTCCTATGAGGCTGCTGCACGCAGCCGCCCCGCGCCGCGAGGCAAAGCCATCAAGATCACGCGGGGCAAAAAATAAAGCCGCCCGATTGGGCGGCTGAAGCAGTGTATCATACGAACATGGTCGCTACAGCGACGCAGAGCAGCGCACCGGCACTGCAAGCGATACCAAGCTGGAATTCTGGTTTACGGCGGGCTTCGCGAACCTCTTCTTTCGTCTCGGCAAAGCCATAAAGCTGTTGCCAGTGGAAGAGATTTACCGTTGCCACGACAAGCAACACTACACCGATAATGCCAAGCACAGTATCGCACCTCCCTTAAAAATCTAATTTTATTATATGCAAATCTGCCGCAAAGTCAACTGAAAGGTGGTGTGGAGATGCCTGAAACCTCAATCGTAATTAAAACACAAGATAAGTCTTCTGAGGGGATGAAGACGATTGCAAAGAATGCCGCCGATCTCGGCAGTAAGCTCCGTGAGCTTCAGGACAAAGCACATTCTCTCAGTAAAGAGAAAGCGACGCTCAACGCAAATTTCGATAAAGCGAAAAAAGAGTTGAGCGATGCGAAGAAAAAATTCAATGAGACTCAGGATGCCATGGATGGCCTCAGGATGGAGGCAGCACAGGCAAACTTCGATAATTTATCTTATCAGTTCCGCTCTGTCAGCAAGGAGGCCGAAAAGGCTCGCAAGGAAATTTCCAACCTCGATACACAGGCCAACAAGTCTATGAACAGTTCCGGTGGCATAGGCGGAGGTTTCAAGACGATCGCAAATGCTGTGGTCGCGTCACAGTTTTCTCAGGTTATAGGTGGATCTGTGAAGCAAATAGCAGGTACGTTTATCAATAGCGCATTTTCATCCGATACAAGCTCTACTTTATCAAGTATGCTTGGCGGTGCTGCGTCAGGTGCCGCCATCGGTAGTGCCATCCCTGGCATCGGCACTGCCATCGGCGCAGCGTTGGGCGCAGGTGCGGGATTGGCCTCCGGTCTGTCACAGAATTACGAAACTCAGGATTCCTCCTTTAGGAGCTACGTGCAGGACGCTGTGCAGGAGCAGCTGGACGCGCAGAGCGAGTCGCTGACGAGCGGCAGCTCGATCGCCGCAGGGCGCGAGACCGACAAAATTTCCTTCGCGACGCTGTTCGGCAGCAAAGAGACCGCGGACAGCTATCTATCCAACCTTGTCGGCATGGCCAACTCGACGCCGTTTCTCTATGACGACCTGACGAGCATGAGCAAGACGCTCGCGACCTACGGCTACGATGCGGACAGCATCCTGCCGGTGTTGCAGACCATCGGCGACGCCGGCGCGGCGCTCGGCCAGTCTACGAGTGATATGACCGCCGTGGCTACCGCCATCGGCCGCATGAAGAGCAGCAACAAGACGACACTCGAATACCTCAACATCCTCAATGACCGCGGTATCGGCGCGGTCGGGATGCTCTCTGACGCCTACGGCGTGGATCAGGGCACGATGTACAGCATGATCTCCAAGGGTGAAGTTGCCGGACAGGACGCTGCCAGGATCATTCTGGACGCACTCTCGGACAGCTTTGCCGGGGCGATGGAAGCGCAGTCCAAGACCTTCAGCGGCATCACATCTACCATCGAGGGCCTGCAGCAGGAGCTCGATAACGCCATGGGCGAGGGCTACAACCAGACGCGCATGCAGGGCCTTGAGGCGCAGAAGGCATGGCTCGCCGGTGACAGCGGCCAGGAAATGCAGGAGGCCTACACCGCGATCGGCGCCTGGAAGGCCTCGCTGGAAAATGCCAAAGAACAGTACATTCGCGATGCCATGAACGACGCCATGGGCAGCGAAGAGTACAAAACCGCCGAAGCCGAAGGCGATGCCGCCGAGATGGGCCGAATCCTGATGAAGGCAAAAATCGACGGTATGAACGAGTATAACGCCAACGAAGGCAAGGACGAAGAGCTCGCGCAGGAGTTGAGCCTCATTGAATCCGTGCGCGACGATACGGCGCTCAACAATTCTTATTGGGATGCCGGTTATACGCTCGGGCAGGAGTTTTCCAAGGGCCGCGCCGCGGCGACAACGGATTCCGCCTGGGCGGATGCGGTGAACAATTTCAACTCCGGTTATACGAAACACCGTTCCGGCCACCAGCGCGCCATGGGCATCGACTACGTCCCTTATGATAACTTTCCTGCCCTGCTGCATGAGGGCGAAAAGGTTCTGACAGCCGGCGAAGCCAGGCAGGAGAAAAACGGCGTCAGCGGCATCCAAATCGTCATGAACGGCACTGTCATCCGCGAGGAGGCAGACGTTCAGCGCATAGCGCAAGAAATGCTCAACAAGCTGGAAGAAGCCAACATGAAGGGGTAAAGCCATGCAATTTTGCTTTATCGCAAGCGGTGACGTGCTGACGCTGCCGATCACGCCGGCCTCCTACGAGTGGACGACCGGCAAAAACATTGAGACCATCAATATTTCGCAGCTCGGCGACGTGTACCTTCCCGGCAATCGCAGCCGACACAGCGGCACGATCGAATGTCTGCTGCCCTCTCAGGACTATCCGTTCAACCAGCCTGGGACGATCCTTGACCCCGGTTATTATCTGGAGCCGCTGCGCTACTGGGCGGCTGAAAAGATCCCCGTGCGATACATTGTGACAGAAAGCGATATCAATGCGCTTGTGTACATCGAGAGCGTGACCGAAAAGGAGCAGGACGGCACGGGCGACGTCTACTGCACGATCGCACTGCGCGAGTACGTGGATCTGGAAGCCCAGGAGGTCGCAACGCTCAACACGACGCGCTATACCGGCAACAGCGGCCGCAAGAGCGACGCCGCAAAGGACATCACCTATCACCGCGTCGTCTCCGGAGACACGCTCAGCATGCTCTGCCGGCGCACCTACGGCGACGGCACGGCGAGCTACTACAACGCCCTTGCCAAATATAACGGCATCAGCAATCCGCACCTGATCTACGTCGGGCAGACGATCAAGCTGCCGCCGAAGGATATTCTTCTGGGAGGCGGCTGATGGAGATCTATTTGACACATGACCAGTCGACCCGCCGCATCACGGATATCCTGCTCAACTGGTCCTGGAGCGGCGATAAGTCGACGCTGGTGCGCCAGCTCGTCGCCGAGATCGTTTTTGATGAGTCGACCGGCCTGCCCGTCCCTCAGATGGGCGACGCCGTGATGATGACGGACGACTCCGGCAATCCGATTTTTGACGGAGTCGTGCTTCGCAGAAGCGCCAGCAGCGAAGAGACGAGCATGAGCTTCACGTGCTTCGACCGCGGAATCTACTGCCGGCGCAACGACGGCACCTACAAATTCCGCGACGCGACGCCGGAAAGTATCACCCGCCAGGTCTGCGCCGACTATGAGATCCCCATTGTGTCGCTGCCGTCGACCGGCGTGAAGATCAGCCGAAAATTTGCGGGCGTCGCACTGGATAAGATCTTTGAAACGGCCTGGACGCTGGCCACACAGCAGACCGAGGACAAATATGCCATCACCTACACGCCGAAAGGCCTTCTGGTGGCCGTCCGAGACGTCAGCGAGCGCAGCATCGTGCTCAAGGCCGAATCTAACCTGATGGACGCCAGGACGGTGGAGGACGCGACAAACATAGTCAACAGCGTGGCCATCTACGACGCCGACGGCAGCTTTCAGCGCCGCGTGGGTACCGATGACGCGCAGAAGCTCTTCGGCATGATGGAGCGCCATCTGACCGAAAATGCCTCCTCTGACGTCGATATCGACAAAGAGGCGCAAAAACTCCTGGACGACGGCGTCATGACGCAGACGGTCACCGTCGACGTCCTTGGGGATCTCTCGCTGATTACCGGCCAGACGGTCATTGTGCGGGAGAACAAGACAGGCCTTCAGGGGGTCTTCTGGATCGACGCCGATGTCCATACCTGGAAGCGCGACAATTACTACTGCAAGCTGACACTCAACTGCCGGAATGTCGTTTCCGGCAGCACTGCCGGAGGTGAATTGACATGAGCGAAAGCGCCCGCGATCCCTATGTCGGAATCAACCAGCATATTTCGCAGCGCGCCAACAAGGAGCAGCACCCGACCTACACGATCGGCAGGATATTATCGCTCGATCCGATCAAGATCCGCGCCGACGGCATCGACCTTGAGAAAGAGGATCTCCGCGTAGCGGAATCCATGTATCCCAATTTTCTGGCAGATGTCGAAGCACGCGAAGAAAACGGCATCGAAACGCTGCTGCCTGAGAAGCTGGTGCAGGTCACGCAGAGCGCCATCGGTCCGTTTGTTTTTCTCCGGCCGGAGGAGCACGTTTTCGGCTGGGTCGTGCTCAACGTCGACGACGAGGTGCTGCTCATGCGCTCGGATGACGGCCAGACCTATTATCTCATCGAGAGGATGGTGACACTGGAATGAACATCTTTCCTTTGATCAGCTCGCCGGTGTCCGATTTGGGCACCGAGCTTCCGCTGGCGCGTGAAGTGCGCTGGGACTTTACCGAGGACGAGCCCATCTGGCACGGTGGGAACCCCGCGACAGTGACCGGCGCGGAAGCTGTGCTGGTATGGGTCTGGAACACGATCAATACGTCGCGCTATCTGCACGACGTATTTACCCATAATTACGGACAAGATCTGCAATCTCTGATCGGTGAGGCCTATGGCGATGATATCAGGCAGTCGGAAGCCATCCGCTGTATCCGCGAAGCACTGGAGATCAATCCATACATCAAAACCGTTCATCAGATCGATGTGAAGTTTGATGGCTCGGTGCTGCACCTGTCTTTCAAGGCAAAAACCATTTACGGGGAGGTAACACTCAATGACGGAAAAATCGCCCTTTGAGAGCATGACGCCGGAAAGCATCAAGTCTGAGATGCTCGGGCGCGTGATCAATGCCGGCGTCGATGTGGATGCCCGCGAGGGCAGCTATGCCAACATCCTGCTGAGCGAGGCTGCCTACGTCATGTGGAAATACGGTCAGACGCTCAATGGTTTTATCGACATTCTCTTCCCGGGGGCCCAGAGCGGGCGGTATCTGGATCTGCACGCTGCGCAGATCGGTATGACCAGGCAACCGGGCGCAAAAGCAAAGGTGACGGTGACCTTCTCAGGCGTGAACGGCACGAAGATCCCCGCGGGGACTGTTGTGTGCACACCAAGCGCGCTGCGCTTTCTGACGACGGAAGAGGTCACCATTGCTGACGGGCTTGCCAGCGTGCTCTGCGTCGCCGAAGATATCGGCGCTGATTACAACGTGCCGGAAGCTACCGTCACACAGATGGCGGTCAATATCCATGGCGTGCACGGCGTGACCAACGCGGCCGCCGGCGTCGGCGGCGCGGACGAAGAGAGCGACGCAGATCTGTGGGCACGCTACCACGAGCGTCGCACGGAGCCGATCACATCCGGCAACGCCAATCACTACGTGATGTGGGCAAAGGAGGTCACAGGCGTCTCCTACGCCCGCTGCATCCCGCTCTGGAACGGCAATGGTACCGTCAAGGTCATCATTGCCGGCGCGGACAAAAAGCCGCTGGACGACACGATCGTGACCGCATGCGCGGAACACATTGAGGCAGAGCGCCCAATCGGCGCGACGGTAACGGTGGTCTCGGTCACGGAGGTTGAGATTCCGATCGTTGCCAAGATCAAACTCGTCAATGCTCATAGCCTCGACGAGGTCAAAGCGGATCTTTCTACGGCGGTCAGTGCGCTGCTGGCAGCACTGCCGTTCGCCGAAGAGCAGAGCGTACCGTACAGCCGGTTCCTCGCGTGCCTTCTGCAGTGCGCAGGCGTAGCGGATTACAGCACATTCACTGTCAATGGAGTAAAGACGGCGCTGCGCATCAACTCTGGCACGATTCCCGTGCTCGGCACTGTTGATGTAACGACCTATTAAGGCGGTGGAGCATGGAGAATCGCGAGAAAGTACCTGTTCGGTATCGTAAAAATGCACAGACAGCCGCGCTGCTCGACACGCTCGGGCTTTCCGCCCAGCAGATGGCGGATCTCGTGGAAGACGTCAAAAAGCAGTTTTTTATCGAGACGGCCACATGGAGCCTGCCGCTCTGGGAGTATCAGGTCGGTATCACGCCGCCCGCGAACGCGACGGGAACCTCGCGCCGCAATGCGATCAAGGCCCACCTGCTTGCTGGCGGCAACACCAACGCTGACACGGTCCGCGACATGGCCACAGCGATGACGGGCTACGCCGCACGCGTCATCATGAACGACGACTATAGCTTCACGTTGGAATTCCTTGGCGAGACGGATGACCTTGTTGAGTTAGATCTGAGCAGCCTGACCGATTCCGTCAGTCTCATTAGTCCGGCACACCTACGCTTTATCATCGCCGGTCTGACGTGGGAACGGTTTGAGGCTGTCAACATGACATGGCAAAAACTGGAAGATATGAACATGACGTGGGAGCGGTTGGAAAAGTCCGTCCCAATTATCGGTAGTAAAGGAGACTAAAATGAGCAGTGGTCATTATGGAGTAAGCTATAAAATCAATGGGCACAGAATCGGCTATATTCTGCGCCTCGGCAAAGAATATCATCTTGTCTTTGAGCGGTGCTATGAAGAAAACACGCTCGAGGAGATTGAAAAAATTGATTGGCAGCAGGTCATTGTGGAACCAGTTCGAGAGAACTATCCTGCATGTGATCTGCCCGAGGGATATTCTTTCGTTGTCAAAGATATCAATTACCTCAGAAATACTGACAGCTTTGAGGTAATCCTCGAGGTCGACAAACAGTACTGGGGCGATGTAACGCCCTATCAGGCACAGGTTGAAGAGCTGACGGCCAGCATCGAAGGCAAAACCGCAGAGATTGCCGAAAAGGACGAGCAGCTCGCAAAGAAGGATGAAGCATTGGCCGCGGCGAATGGCCTGCTGGCAGAATTGGAGGCTACTTATGATGAGAACTGAAAAGCTGAACGCCATCAAGGGAGCAATCAAGGACGGGAAGATGGTACAGGCCGCAGGCGGCATTGCCGCGACCATGCAGCAGAGCGATAAGCTCGGGTTCGACTGGAAGGTCTACAGCGTAAACGACGTAGTTGTGCGCAAGGAGTATATCGCACAGGCTGTCCCTGTCGGCACGAGCGCGGACAATCCCATCGACTACACCGATGGTATGCCGCTCATCAATAACGCCTACTACCGTGTGGACGGCAAGATCAAAGTTTATATGGACGGTTGGGTCGACTGGGAGACCTAAGTCATGACGGCATACGAGATCGCTGACGCTGAGCGCAAGCAATTCTGGGACCGCAAAATGCTGGTCAAGGAACAAATGCAGTCCGTTGTCGGCCGCTACTACCTCAACGGCGAGGATAACAGGCTCTATCTCTGCAAGCGTGAAGGCTCAAATGACGACGACAAGATCGTTCTGCAGTTTATGCCGCACGACCTTGTCGGGCAGTATTTTGTAATCGCTGAGTAACGCTTCATGACGGACTATGAGATTGCCGAGCAGGAGCGGGCCGCCCTATATGAGCGCATAAAGCTTGTCAAGGAACAAATGAAATCCATCACAGATCCGCAAGAGCTCGCCGAACAGAAGAAGCGTTACTCGATCCTGTACCAAATGTACCAGGAAGCGCTCGAGCGAAAAGATGCGGCCAGGCCTCCTGCCGAAAGGGTACGTACAGCACCCAAGGGCAGGGTCACGAGCTTTGAGGCCCGCAGCGCTGACGGTACTGGTACTTTCAACTGGCTTGAACGCAATCACGTCACTTTTGCTGACATTGAAGGGAATACAATGCGCTGGGAGGATCTTGGTGCCGGTCCTGACGACGGGGATAAAAAAGCCCGTCTGATCCGCGCACTCAAACGCGGAAAGGCCATCTGCAGTGACCGGCAGCAGCAGATGCTTGAACTCTCCATGGAGGGAAAACGGGCAACAGAAATTGCAAAGATTCTGAACGTAGATAAAAGCACGGTGTCCAGAACGCTGAGCCGTGCTCACCAGTGCATTCGGGATCTCGCACAATTTGAAGAGCAGAACTATAAGTCTGGCAGCGACTCGGAGGAAAACTCGGGAATAGATCTCACTGATCCGGAAACGGCAAAGAAGCTGCTCGGCTGTTTGACCGAAAGACAGTCTGTGTACATGTATTTGTACTACGGTGAGTGGCTCACCATGGAAAACATCGGCAAGCTTCTCAACGTTGACAAATCGTCCATTTGCCGCACACTGGAGCGGGCTGCCATACGCATTCAGGGATGCTACCCTGCCACAGCCCAATGCGGAGTGCTTGATCTCAGCGCAATAGGCGATGTGTTGTGGACCCTATACCAACAGCAGGAGATCAAATCTCTCGTGCCCGAGTATGCGCAGGAGGCGGCGCGGCGCGCAAATATAATGCAGCTTCAAAGGCGTGACACGGCTGGGATTTCTCCGGCAGTACATGATCGTTATCCGGAGCAGAGTTTATGGCCCTCGTTTGAAATGGAGTCCTGCGAAGAAAATGCAGCCGCATCGCTCCAGTATGTGCCACCGCTGATTCAATTCCCCTCAAAAACAAGGTTTTATGCTCGCTTGTGGAGAACGCCTTTTCATGGGCTTGTCGGACAGAGCAAGCTGCTCTCAGCGCTGCTGGAGGAAAGCAGGCAATCTCAGGTCAAGCACCGCAGTGCTTATATCTATACGCGCTTGTGTTCGCTGGTCAGCGGCTTTTGCAACAAGGTCAGCCGCAAGATAGTATCAAAGCTATACAGGCTAAAGTCAAAAATTGCATCGTGATTAAAGAGGAATGATTATGACAGCAAGCATCATCTCAGCGGCGGCCATGGTGATCGTCGCCATTATTGAAGCGGTCGCAGCACGCGACCGCAAGCGTGACAAGCAGGAACGCGCCCAGATGCAGGAACGGCAGGAGCTTCAGGAACAGCTCATGCTCGAACTCATTAAAGGAAATTGGGCTTCTGTTGCGCTGGGAGAAGCCACGGCGAAGGCCGTACAGCGTATTCCCGATGCGCATTGCAATGGGGATATGCATGCAGCGCTCGACTACGCTTCGCAGATCAAACATGAGCAGAAAGAGTTTTTAACCAAGCGAGGCATCCACGCCATTCTGGGCAGCGATGAGGCCGCATGATGAAATACATCGTTCTGGCGGCTCTGGGAGCCGCTGTGACGGGTTTCCTGCTTGGGTGGGTAATTTGTCGTCGTGGGCTCGACGGCATCAGCAGAGCGCAGGCAGCGAGCGTGACGAGGCAGTTATTTGTCGTCACGCTCTGGGCTTGTATCGCCTGGATCTCCTGTAGCTACGCCATGGCCATCTATTCTATGGTGATTCTCGGGCAGGTCTACACGCTCACCGAGCTTTCGGAGCCGGCGCTCAAGGCCCTCACCGTCACGCTGGGCGGCAAGGTTCTCTCCAACATATTTGAGCATAACAACAACAAATTTTTCGGGACAAGCGTCGGCTCGACCGATGCAGAAGGAGGAGTTTGAACATGGATTTTGAAATGATCATCAACCTGGTATTCGTCGCGCTGATCCCCGCGCTGGTCGTGATGACAAATATCTTCACCAACATCGTTAAAGGCTTCGGAGCTCCCTTCGCCGATCATGCAGCAGTGGTCGCTCCGATCGTCGCGGAGCTGCTCACACTGCTCGCAACGATTGCCTACCTCGATATCACCGGCACAGCGATGACCTGGTACTGGATCGCCGGCGGCATCGCTGTTGGTGGAATCGTCGCCTATGTCGCCATGAACGGATATGACGGACTCTACGAGGATCTCCTAAAGCACCTGCATGGCCTTGCCGGAAAGAGCAGCGGCAATGTTTAAGACCGACGACCTCAAATATCTGCGCGCCGACGTGCGAGCAAACTGCGAAATCTTTCTGCAGATGTGCCACGATGCCGGTCTTCCTGTCAAGGTGACCGAGACGGTGCGCGATGAAGAGTATCAGCTTGACTGCGTCCGGCGCGGCACAGCCAGCAAGAAGGCGACCAAGCCGACGTTCCACAGCATCAAAGCCGGGCTGGCCTTTGATATTTGCAAGAACGTAAGCGGACACGCATACGATGACGCCGATTTTTTCGTCCGCTGTGGGCAGATCGGCAAGCAGGTCGGTTTCTCGTGGGGCGGCGACTGGCAAAGCTTTCCTGACCGTCCGCACTTCCAGTGGGATGCAAACGGTCGCTATAGCAGCAGCATGATTCTGGCGGGCAAATACCCGCCCCAAATGGAGGAGTATGACTATATGGATCAGGATAAGTTTGATGCGATGATGGATACATATCTCGCCAAGCGCGCGCAGCTGCCTGTTGACAAATGGGCAGCCGAGGTATGGGCGGCAGCACATGATGCCGGCATCGTAAACGGTACCGCGCCGAAGGGCCTTGTCACACGGCAGGAAGTTATCGCAATGATCGCAAGATCTAAATAAGAGAAGACGGTGCCCAAATCGGGCACCGCCTTCTCTATTATAAAGGCATTTTCGTTCAGAAATCCGTTCAGAAAAATGCGTCTTAAAGTCAGAATTTGAGTATCAAAAACGACACATTATTTTATTTTTGAAACACCCTTTATTCCCCGAAATACCTTGAAATACAAAGAAAACCTGCAACCACAAGGGTTACAGGTTTTTCTTTCTTTGGCAGCGGGAGAAGGATTCGAACCCTCACATACGGAGTCAGAGTCCGCTGTGCTACCATTACACAATCCCGCTATATTGCGCTGTTCGCCGCGCTGTGTCGTTCAGCGAACAAATGTTATTATAGCAGGAACTTTGCATTTGTCAACAGGAAATTTTCCAAAAAATCAAAATTTGGAAAATTCCTGCCTCTTCCCCACTTTCCTGTCACATCCAGATGGCAAACAAGCGCAGCAGCGGCTCGAACACGCGGCGCAGTACGCTGCGCTTAGCCCACTCCTCTTTTGTGACGAGACGGCTGTGGTCGACGATCATATCCATATCCTCGAGCAGCGATTCGATCATCGGCGCGCTGTAGACCATCACGCCGCACTCATAGTCGAGCTCAAAGCTGCGGTAGTCCATATTCGCCGAGCCAACAAAGGCTGCTTCGCGGTCGACCATGATGCTTTTTCCGTGCAGAAAGCCAGGGGTATAGCGGTATACCTTTACGCCGTGTTTGATGAGCTCGCCAAAGTACGACTCCGCCACGCAGTCGGCGTACCAGTGGTCAGGCTTGCCCGGCAGCATCAGCCGCACGTCCACGCCCCCGTCGCCCGCGATGCACAATGCACGCATCAGGCTCTCATCGGGGATGAAGTACGGCGTCGTGATATAGAGGAAGCGCCGCGCGCCGGAGATCATCTGGAGGAACACATCCTCGGCCGGATTGTCGGGGTTGTTCTGCGGTCCGTCGGTAAACGGCTGGCAGAAGCCCTCGCTTTTGACCGGCGTATGGGGGCGGTAATAGTCGTGCTCGTTGTGCATCACGCCGCCGAGGTTCACACACATGCGGATAAAGCTTGCCGTCAGGCCCCAGGCGCCCTCGCCTTCAAGACATACGCCGCTGTCCTTCCAGTAGCCGAAGCGCTCGATGATATTGGCGTACTCGTCGGCGATGTTCACGCCGCCGGTGTAGGCGACGTCACCGTCGATGCAGGCGATCTTGCGGTGGTCGCGGTAGTTGAAGTGCAGGCGGTTCACATACTCGTGCACGGGGTTGAAGATGAATACCTCGACGCCCACCTCGCGCAGACGGTCGATCGTCTCGCCGGAAAAGCGCTTGATGTTGCCGAAGTCGTCGAAAATAATCTTGACCTCAACCCCCTCGCGCGCCTTGGCGCAGAGGATCTTTTCAAGCTCATCCCAGAGCTTTCCCTCAGCCAGAATGAAGTATTCAAGGAAGATGAAGCGCTCAGCCTTGGCTGCGCGGTCGATGAGATTACGCAGCAAAATCGCGCCCTCGGGCAGGTACGTGACAGAGGTATTCTGATAGAGCTGGAAGTCGCGGCGGCAGAGGTAGTTTGCCGTGCGCGACCAAGCGGGCAGCTGGCGCGTGAGCTTGTCGACGGCGATCTCACTGCGCATGCGCACGCTCTCCAGCTCGTCAGGAAAGCGCTTGGTGTTCTGCGGCAGATGGCGCTTCTGCGCCGCGCCGCCCCAGAGGAACCAGAGAATCATACCCACCGGCGGGGCCAGCAAAAGCAGGATGAACCAGATGAGCTTATAAGAAAGCTCACCTGGTTCATTGTAGATATGCACCGCAAGGAACAGCGCGCCGACCTGTACGACGCCGTAGGCCAGCGCCAGATACTCCTGCATAAAGTAGGAGATGGCGACAACAAAGCTGATCTGCACCGCAAGCAGGACGACGACCAGCATGATCCGCAGCGCCGCAGAAATGCGCCGCTCGCCCTTTTGCTGAATCTGGAATCCCTTCATCGCAGTCTCAGTCCCCTCCTGTTGGCTGTTCCCTGTTTTTTGATTTCTGCTTTAATCAGTTTTTCTCATAGCGCTCGTTCTTCTCGTTCAGAAGCTCGGTCTTGATGTCGTAGAGCTTCTGCGAGAGGTCCACATAATAGTTATGCGGGTTATCGAAGCGCTTGACCTCGTCCCAGAGGGTATCGACCTGCTCGGCGCAGTATTTTTTGATCTCCTCGATGCCGGGACGCTTGTAGACGAGCTTGCCCTTCTGGTAGATGGGCACGAGCAGCTCGCGCGCTTCGAAGTGATAGACTTCCTTACGCTTCCACGTGGCGTCGGGGTCGAAGATCTCAAGATTCTGGCTGTCGTCCACGGTCTCGTCGTAGACCGTCAGATAGTCGGCGATGGCCTTGCCGGTGTCACGGCCATAGAAGCGGTAGAGCTTCTTGAAGTGCGGTGTCGTGATCTTGCCGACGTTCTCGCTGATCTTGATCTTGGGGACGATATTGCCGTCCTTGTCCTCCACTGCAACGAGCTTATAGACGCAACCGAAGACCGGCTCGCTCTTGGCGGTAATGAGACGCTCGCCGACGCCGAAGGCGTCGATCTTCGCGTCCTGCATCCAGAGATCCTGAATAAGGTACTCGTCGAGCGAGTTCGAAACGGTGATGGTGCATTCCGTCCAGCCCGCCTCGTCGAGCATCTTGCGCGCCTTGCGGGAAAGATAGGCGATGTCGCCGCTGTCCAGGCGGATGCCGCACTTTTTGATGCCAAGCGGCTTCAAGACGTCGTTGAACGCTTTGATGGCGTTGGGAATGCCGGACTTTAAGGTATTATAGGTGTCGACAAGCAGGACGGCGTTCTGCGGATAGTATTTGCAGTAGGTCGCGAATGCATCATATTCGGTGTCGAACATCTGCACCCAGGCGTGGGCCATCGTGCCGAGCGCGGGCGTGCCGTAGAGCTGGTCGGAGATGGTGCAGGCAGTGCCGCAGCAGCCCGCAATATAGGCAGCACGAGCGCCGTCGATGGCGGCGGCGGAGCCCTGCGCGCGGCGGGAACCGAACTCCATCACGGCGTGGCCCTTGGCGGCGCGGACGATGCGGTTGGCCTTGGTGGCGATCAAGCTCTGATGGTTCACGGTCAAAAGCGCGAACGTTTCAAGCAGCTGCGCCTCGATCGCGGGCGCGCGCACGACGACCATCGGCTCTTTCGGGAAGACGGGCGTGCCCTCGGGCACGGCGTAAATGTCGCCGCTGAAGTGGAAGTTTGCAAGATAGTTGAGGAACTCCTCGCAGAAGATACCTCTCCCGCGCAGGTAGTCGATGTCCTGCTGGTCGAAGTGCAGATCCTCGATATAGTCGATCAGCTGGTCGAGGCCGGCGGCAATGGCGTACCCGCCTCCGTCCGGCACCGAGCGGAAATAAACGTCGAAATAGGTAATGCGATCCTGGAACCCTGCTTTCAAGTAACCATTGCCCATAGTCAACTCGTAGAAGTCGCAGAGCATGGTCATATTGAGTTTCTGATCGGTTTTCATAGTCACCTCATAGTGTCACGGCGCGGACTGTGCCGCGCCTTGTAATAGGTGCATTATATCCTGCATACCAAAATAAAGCAAGGCTTTCCGCCCTTTTTCCGCTTTTTACTTGACTTTATCCATTGCGTCCCCTATGATAAAGGGACTTTCTAAAGAAACGGAGCATCACAATGGGTGTTATTTTAGGCATTGACATCGGCGGTTCAAGCACGAAGATCGTCGGTCTTGCCCCCGATCTTTCCGTCATCGACATGCTGCGCGTCAAGGCTGACGATCCGCTCACCTCGCTCTACGGCGCGATGGGCAATTTCCTTTCCACACATCATCTCCAGCTCTCCGACATCCGCCACATCGCGCTCACGGGCGTAGGCTCTTCGTATGTCGAGGGCGATATCTACGGCGTGAAGACCATCAAGGTCGAAGAATTCCCCTCCGTCGGCGTGGGCGGCCTTGCCCTCTCGGGCAAGGAGCACGCGGTCGTCGTCAGTATGGGCACGGGCACGTCGTTTCTCTGGGCCAACAAGGGCGGAGAGATCCGTCACCTCATCGGCAGCGGCGTGGGCGGCGGCACGCTCGCGGGCCTCAGCTCGCTCACAACAGGCGTGCACCAGTACGCGCTGATCCGCAAGCTCTGCCAGGACGGCGACCTCAGCCACATCGACCTGACGATGGCCGACCTCTCGCGCGATCAGGTGGGCGATCTGCCGCCCGAGGCCACGGCGGCGAACTTTGCCAAGGTCGCCGACGACGCGACGCCGTCGGACAAGATGCTTGGCATCGTCAACCTGGTGCTCCAGTCCATCGGCACAATGTCGGTGCTCGCGTGCAAGTGCTGCGGCACGGACACGGTCGTCCTCACAGGCGCGCTGACGATGCTGCCGCCGGCAAGGGAGACGTTCGAGCTGTTCAAACAGCTCTACCATGTCAATTTTATTATTCCCGAAAACGCGACGTTTGCTACCGCCATCGGCGCGGCGCTGTACAGCGTGAGAGAAAATTGACGAAAACCCTTCAAAAAGTGCCTGCCTTCGGCGGGCACTTTTTATTTTCAAACGCTTGTTCTATTTCGCATTTTATGCTACACTGTTCGTGAAACGAGGTGAACGCGATGGACCGCATCATTCTGCACTGCGACTGCAACTGCTTTTACGCCTCCTGCGAGCTTTTGAGCCATCCCGACCTGCGCCAGCTTCCCGTCGCGGTCTGCGGCGATCCAACGGAGCGCCACGGCATCATCCTGGCAAAAAATGAACCGGCAAAACGCTGCGGCGTCAAAACGGCGGAGACCATCTGGAAGGCCAAGCAGAAGTGCCCCGGCCTCATCCTGCTGCCGCCGCACCATCGGCTCTACGCCGAATACTCGAAAAAAATCAATGCCGTCTACGGCGAGTACACTGACTTAGTCGAGCCGTTCGGCATCGACGAGAGCTGGCTGGATGTGACAAATTCCCTCCACCTCTTCGGCGGGGACGCCAGAGCGCTCGCCGACACGCTGCGAGGCCGCATCAAGCGCGAATTTGGGCTGACGATCTCGGTCGGCGTGTCGTTCAACAAGGTGTTCGCCAAGCTCGGCAGCGACTATAAAAAGCCCGATGCCACGACTGTCATCGCACGTGACAACTGGCGCGACATCGTCTTTCCCCTCCCCGTCGGCGATCTTTTGTTCGTCGGCCGCAGCGCACAGGAGCTGCTCGGCCGCTACGGCGTGCGCACGATCGGCGAACTCTCAAAATGCAGCGAGGAAATGCTCGAAACCCTGATGGGCAAAATGGGCTCGCAGCTCTACCGCTATGCCAACGGCCTCGACGACTCCCCCGTCCGCGGAGCGGCGGACCGCGAGCCGATCAAATCCGTTGGCAATTCGACGACGTTCCGCCGCGACCTGACGCGCTGGGATGAGGTGCAAAGCGGCATCTCGCTGCTTTCTGACAGTGTGGCGATGCGCCTGCGGCGCTACGGGCTCTACTGCGGCGGCGTACAGGTCGGCATCAAAAACAGCCGCTTTCAGGTCTTTTCGCGCCAGACGACGCTCGACCACAGCACGCACCTGATGCGCGAGATCAACGATACCGCGCTCTGCCTTGCAAAGGACTTGTGGAAAGCACCCGACCCTATCCGGCTCCTCTCCGTCACGGCACTGCATCTGACCGAAGAAGCGCAATCCTACCGCCAGCTCGACCTGCTCGGCACGGACGACACACAGCAGGAAAAGCAGGAAGCCGTCGAATCTGCAATGGACGCCCTGCGCAAAAAATTCGGCCGCGGCGTCATCTCCTACGGTACCGCCGAAGGCACCATCAGCGGCGAAAAAATCGAACGCGATTAAAAAGTGTCGCAGACTTTCGCGCCCGTAGGCGCGAAATGATCTTAATCGCAAATTCCGACGACATGTGCGTCGGAATTTACTCTTCTCACTCCGCGCGTGTCGCAGCCGCCCTTCGGGCGGCAAGGCACGAAGCGGAGTGCAACCCCACTCAAAAAAGGGAGACGGACAAGTCCGTCTCCCTTTTTTGAATTAGTTGATGAGCCATTCCGGCCTTGACCGCTTCTTGATGCCCGACACAACCCCCATCGCAGCGAACAGCGTCACGATCGACGAGCCGCCGTAGCTGAAAAACGGCAGCGTCAGTCCGATGACCGGCAGAAGAAATAAGCACATGCCGAGGTTTGCGATCGTCTGGAAAATGAGCATGCCCGCCATGCCGACGCACACAAGGCTCTCCATGCGCGTCGGCGCTTCGCGCGCGACAATGAGGCAGCGGACAATGATGGCCAGCAGCAGCACGATGACGAGAAGGCAGCCGATAAAGCCCAGCTCCTCGCCGCAGACGCAGAAGATGAAGTCTGTCTGCCGCTCGGGAAGACTCGACCGGTACAACGACTGCGTCTGCGTGCCGTTGAAGAGGCCCTGCCCCGTCAGCTTGCCCGAGCCGAGAGCGAGCATTCCGCGCGTCTGCTGCCAGCCCTTGCCCTCGGGCTGGTAGCTGTGGTCCAGAATGACCTTGATGCGGTCGTACCAGTCGCCGCGCAGGAGATTGAAATTCCACGCAGCAAGGAATCCGCCCACCGCGCCGCCAAGGCCGAGGAAGATCCAACGCAGCGCAAAGCCGCCCGCAAACGCCATGCACACAAAGACGAACAGATACACAAGGCCGCTGCCCGCATCCTTGGAGATCACATAATAAAAAAGGAACATGATCCCCGCGTGCGCCGTGGGCTGGATGACATTGGAAAAGCGCGTGAGGTCCTTTTTCTCCTGCAGCAGCGCAAGCTGGCGCGCCAAGAGGATAATGAACGTGATCTTCACGATCTCGGCGGGCTGAACGGTGATGGGAAAATTCTCCAAAAAGCCGACGCCGAGCCTTTTGCCGATGTCGTTCACGCCGAGCCAGGCGCGGTTGCCGTTTCGCGTCAGGCCAAAGGGCGTGCGCAGCAGCAGAATGAAGCCGAAGTTGAACGCCAGCAGCCACTTCCATTTTTTTCCGACCTCCGACACGTCGATGCTGGAGAGCAGGAAGTAGAGCAGCGCGCCCAGCAGCAAGCCAAATCCCTGAATGGCAACATATTTAAAGGTATTGCGGAAATGCGTGGCGCTCGCGATGAGCACCATGCCGTAGAGCGTGGAAACGGTGCACAGCGACAGCAGCACCATATCCGACTGCCGCACCACGTCACTTAAAAAATCGCGGAATCTGTTCACAGCCTCACGCTCCCTTCGCACAAAGTTTTCGATGTATTTTAGCACAATTTTACCCGTCTGTAAACGCACATTTCTCCTTCTTTCCGCAGAAAAGGAATTGTAAAGGCCGACGTGCTGTGCTATACTATTTGGTAATATGGGTGAAAATGGGGTCAAGGAGGCGAAACCATGCAATTTCTGTCGCACAGCACGCAGGAGACCGAGGCGATCGGCGAAGAGCTTGCCCAAAAGCTCCGCGGCGGCGATGTGCTCGCCTTCACGGGCTCGCTCGGCATGGGAAAGACCGCCTTCACGCGCGGTCTTGCGCGCGGCCTTGGCTGCCGCGGACGCGTCACGAGCCCGACGTTCACCATCGTCAACGAGTACGAGGGCAGAACGCCGCTCTTCCATTTTGATATGTACCGCCTCGGCTCGTCGGACGAGCTGTTCGACATCGGCTGGGACGATTATCTCGCCCGCGGCGGCGTCTGTGCCGTCGAGTGGAGCGAGCGCGTCTCCGACGCGCTGCCGGAGGACACGATCTTTGTCGACATCGCGCGCACAGACGAGCACGAAGACTGGCGCACCATCACGGTCACAGGAGGCAGATTCGCATGAAAATTCTCGCTCTGGAAACATCGGCGAAGAGCGTTTCCTGCGCCGTCGTCGAAAACGGCGCGCCGCTCGCCTCCGCCTATCAGTGCACGGGGCTGACGCACAGCCGGACGCTTCTGCCGATGGTGGACGCGATGCTTAAAAATGCCGATTTGACGCTCGAAGATATCAATGCCATCGCCATCGCGGCGGGGCCGGGCTCGTTCACGGGCCTTCGCATCGGCATTGCGGCGGTCAAGGGCCTTGCCTGGGCCGCAGACAAGCCGTGCCTCGGCGTTTCGACGCTCGAGGCCATGGCGCAGAATGCCGCGCACATCGACGGGCTTATCGTCGGCGCGATGGACGCGCGCCGCTCGCAGGTCTATAACGCCGTTTTCGAGGCAAAGGGCGGCGAACTCATGCGCCTGACGCCGGACCGCGCGATCTCGCTCGAAGAGCTCTGCGCGCAGCTTCAAGGCAAGCAGCAGCCCATCACCGTCCTCGGCGACGGCGGCGTGCTGTGCTATCGTTATTTAGAAGAGCACGGCGTCAAGTGCTCGCTTGCGCCCAGTATGCTCCTTTATCAGAGCGCCGTGGGCGTCGGCCTTGCAGCCGAGCGCGCCTATGCGCGCGGCGAGGCCGTATGCGCGCAGGAGCTTCTTCCCGTTTATCTGCGCCCCGCGCAGGCAGAGCGCCTGAGAAGCTCCAAATTGAACCAGTAAGCAAAAACACATTAAAATATATTTTTTCGGAGGTCAAAGCAATGGAAGCCAAATTCAACGAGAAAGTACACATCATGAACCACCCCCTCGTCGCCCACAAGCTCACCATCATGCGCGATGAAAACACCAGCGTCAAGGATTTCCGCGAGCTCGTGTCCGAGATCGGTATGCTCATCACCTACGAGGCCACGCGCGACCTCCCGCTGACCACCAAGCACATCAAGACCCCCATCTGCGAGATGGACGCCCCCACGCTCGCAGGCAAGAAGTTCGTTGTCGTCCCCATCCTGCGCGCCGGTCTCGGCCTGGTCGACGGCGTGCTGCGCATGGTGCCCTCCGCCCGCGTGGGCCACATCGGCATGTACCGCGATGAAGAGACGCTCGAGCCCCACCCCTACTTCTGCAAGATGCCCAAGGACGTGGCCGAGCGCGACGTGATGATCGTCGACCCGATGCTCGCCACCGGCGGCTCTGCCTGCGAAGCCATCGGCGAGATGGTCAAGCGCGGCTGCAAGCACATCACGCTCATGGTGCTCGTCGCCGCTCCCGAAGGCATCAAGGCCGTTCAGGAGAAGTACCCCGACGTCAACATCTACGCCGGCGCACTCGATGATCATCTCAACGAGCACGGCTACATCGTCCCCGGCCTCGGCGACGCGGGCGACCGCATTTTCGGCACGAAGTAACTTCAATGAAACCGACTTACGTCGCTTTCATTGAGAATGATTCGCGTCGCTCTGTGCCTCATTGTCTGCACAAGCAGACAATTCGACACTCGCTTTGCGCAAAGAGCAATTCCTGACGCACATGTCGTCAGGAATTACGATTTTAATTATTTTCCGCCTGCGGGCGGAAAATGGTACGAAGAATCTTCACAATTTTGTCATTGCATTATTGTGTTCCATTCGTTATAATGATTGGGCATTTTCAATAGCACTTTTGCAAATCTGCAAAACCCAATAATTGAGAGGACTGAACAAACAAATGAGTGCATCCAGAGAAAAGAAGAGCCGCCAGGAGAATCTGGCAGGCGGTTATGTCGATCCCCGGACGAAGCGCGAAAAGGACGAGCAGGCGAAGGATCGCCGCAGCAATGCCCTGTATATCGCCATCGCCGTCATCTTCGTGATCGTCGGTATCGTCGTCACAGTCGCCAACTCCAAGGTGATCGAACGCAACGCCGACGCCGTGACCATCGGCAACGAGACCTACACGGCCGCTGATGTGAGCTATTTCTACAACACCATCTACAATAGCTTTGTTTCCAAGAACTCCTACTACCTGAGCGTTTACGGTCTCGACACCAGCAAGTCTCTCAAGGAGCAGGACTGTCCCGTGACCGATGGCGGCACCTGGTACGATTACTTCCGCGATCAGGCGCTCGAGAGCCTCAAGTCTTACGCCCTGCTCGCGCAGAAGGCCGAGGCCGAGGGCTTTGACGCCAGCGAGGAAGTGGAGCAGTCCGTGCAGGAGACGCTCTCCGATCTGGATGCTTCCGCATCTTCCGCCGGTTACACCCGCGCGCAGTACATCAAGGCCGTCTGCGGCCCGCTTGTCAACCAAAAGGTCTTTGAGCGCAACATCCGCATGATGGCGCTCGCGCAGGCTTACTCCGACAGCTACTCCGACTCCCTGTCCTACACCTCCGACGAGGTGCAGGCCGCTTACGACGCCGACCCCAAGAGCTATCAGAGCGCCGACATTGAGTACATTCTCTTCAGCTCCGGCGCCGGCGACGACGCAACGGACGAAGAAAAGGCCGAGCTTCTCGAGCAGGCCAAGCAGAAGGCCGAGACCGCCCTTTCCCGCTACGCGCAGGGCGAGGCGTTCGATGCCATCGGCGAGGATATGGAAGGCTCCTATGCGCATGTCGCCTATGCTGCGAACGGCTCTTCCGACATGCTGACCTGGGCGTTTGACGACGCCCGTCAGGAGGGCAACACCACCGTCGCCGCCTATGGCGAGAAGGGTTATTACGCTGTGCTCTTCCACTCCCGCAGCCGCAACGACTATCACACGGTTTCCGTGCGTCATATCCTTGTTGACAGCGAGGAGAAGGCCAACGAGCTCCTGCAGCAGTACAACGACGGCGAGAAGACCGAGGACGCCTTCGCCGCGCTGGCCGTCGCCAACTCCACCGACCCCGGCAGCGCCAGCAACGGCGGCCTGTACTCCAACATCTACAAGGGTGAGATGGTCCCCTCTTTCGAGGACTGGTGCTTCGATCCCGCGCGCCAGAGCGGCGACACGGGCATCGTCGAGTCCAGCAACGGCTATCACGTGATGTACTTCGTCGAGACCAATCCCCAGCCCTACTGGTACTACAAGGCTGACCTTGATCTCAAGAACGACGCTTACGACGAGTGGTACGCTGCCATCACCGATGGCGTTGAGACCGAGCAGCTTGACGGCATGAAGTACGTCGGGTAAATCTCCCTACTTACGACAAAATAAGCTGCCGGTTTCTGACCGGCAGCTTATTTCTTTTTGATTCTGACTTTTGAGGCGACACTATGGACAATCAGTTTTTACGCACGCAGATGCTGCTCGGCGGCGACGCGATAAATCAGCTACACCGCAGCCATGTGGCCGTGTTCGGCCTTGGCGGCGTGGGCAGCTACGCGGTCGAGGCGCTGGTGCGCTCAGGCGTCGGCGAGCTAACACTCATCGACGATGACACTGTCAGCCCCACGAATTTGAACCGTCAGCTCGAGGCACTGCACTCCACCGTCGGCCAAAATAAAACCGACGCGCTCGCCGCGCGCTGCCGCGACATCAACCCCGACGTCAGACTGCACCTCATCTGTGCGCGCTACGACGCCGCGCACCGCGAGGACTTCTTCACCGCGCGCTATGACTACATCCTCGACGCGATCGACACGGTGTCGAGCAAGCTCGACCTCATCCAGACGGCGCAGGCTCGAGGCATTTCCATCCTCTCCGCCATGGGCACGGGGAACAAGCTCGACGCCTCGCAGCTGTGTATCACGGACATCTCCAAAACGCGCAACTGCTCGCTTGCGCGCGTGATGCGCAAGGAACTGCGCAACCGCGGCGTCAAGCACCTGCGCGTGATCTACTCCCCCGAGCTTCCCGCCAAGCCCGAGGCGCTGGAAGCGCCCCCGCCGGGCCGCCGCAGCGTACCGGCAAGCCTCGTCTGGGTCCCCGGCTGCGCGGGACTGATGATGGCGGGCGACGTCATCCTGACGCTCGCCGGATGCAAAAAAGAGAAAGAAGGCGGCAGCCAATGATTTTGACCGGTACCATCGTCAATTCCGCCGCGATCGTCGCGGGCAGCATCGCCGGACTTCTGCTCGGCAAGTTTATCCCCGAGCGCTTCAGCGGCGCAATGGAAAAGGGCGCGGCGCTCTGCGTGCTCTACATCGGCGTGGACGGCATGCTCGCGGGCGAAAACACGCTCGTCGCCATCCTTTCGATCGCGATCGGCGCGATCCTCGGCGAACTTTTACAGCTCGATGAACACATGCATCAGCTCGGCGACTGGGTCGAGCGAAAATTTGGTGGAAAAGGGTCGAAAACCTCGCTTTCCGATGGATTTGTCACCGCCTCGCTCCTCTTCTGCGTGGGCGCAATGGCCATCATGGGCGCACTCGACTCCGGCCTGACCGGCGACCATTCGACGCTCTACGCCAAGGCGCTGCTCGACGGCATCATTTCTGTCGTCTACGCCTCGACCCTCGGCATCGGCGTCGCGCTTTCAGCTATCCCTATCTTCCTCTATCAGGGTGCCATCGCGCTGGGTGCGTCGTTCCTCGCGCCGTATCTCACAGAAGCGGTCATCCTCGAGATGAAGTGCGTCGGCTCGATTCTCATCCTCGGCCTATCGCTCAACATGCTGGGCCTGACGAAGATCAAGGTGATGAACTACGTCCCTGCGGTGTTCCTGCCGATCTTATTGTGCCGATTTCTGTAAGCAAAAAGAAGCGCTCCATCGAATTGAACTGCACCCCACATGTTCAATGTCATTAAGTTAATTTTTAAGACGCTCAATCACTTATAATGGTGGTTGAGCGTTTTCATTTCGGTGCAGGGGGGGACATATAAAAATAATATTTTTCATAAAAACCACTTGACAAATCAGTAAAAATCGAAGGCTTCGTCTTGAAAATGACGACATTTTTAAGGGAGGCTTTCCGAGTGAAAAGAAGATCATAT
>ERZ773133.415-NODE-415-length-61638-cov-13.155968_pt1 | contig 61638 bp, 58 predicted proteins | sample MGYA00580861_ERZ773133 | MGnify/ENA primary metagenome ERZ773133 (study PRJEB29015, sample SAMEA2737844) | human gut metagenome | biome: human gut; feature: human-associated habitat; material: faeces | place: China | collected 2012 ...
GTTTGAGCATACTGATGGCCGTCTCAATCTTACTTGCAAAATACTCAGCGCTACGCCTGGCAATACGCTTATCCTCTGAGTGTTCCTTGCAGTAGCGAGCTTCCGTCTGTTTCTTGGATAAACCCTGTGGCTTATCGCTTCGTTTTCCTTCCTCTCCATGAAGAGAAAAGTCAAGGAGAAACTGGGATACACCATCCGTAAAACAGAGGAACATTGCCTTGAATCCAAGTATAGGCTTCATTTGGGTATGAGAGAATACCTTGCCAATCTTCTCGGTCTTGAATCCGGTCTTCGGAAGGTCTGTATCATCGATGATGACACACCTGATGTCCGACTTCAATGTCGTTCTACGTTTCACACGTGAATACACCTGCCTGAAAACCGAGTAGATTATACGTCGCCAATTGATGTTGCCGTCGTTCATGAAACGATAGAACATATCTTTGTGGCAGACAAACATCTTGCCCAGGGCAGAAGACGAATAGTTGGCAGCATTCTTAATTGAAAAGAACGGGAACAGAACAAGCAGCTGCAACACCTGAAGACAGGTGAATTTGCAATTCGGATTCTTAACTGACCCGATGACTTTGCTTTGTATCCTTATGCTGTTCATAATGGTTGATATGCTGTTTATTGCCTTGCTAGAGTCATTCTTTGCAAAAAACTCTTGGAGTTCACCGATAATATATCTATTTTTGTTCATGGCTAAAGGGTGCTATATCGTTTGTTTGGCGACATTAATATAGTGATAATCATCGAATTATCAAACTCTTTAGCCTTTTTTATTACATTATTTGAGTACTTGCGAAACTTGAATAATTATAGAAAACATACGGTAAGATGATTTTTTAGCTTCATCTATCTGCTGTTCACGCCAAGTAAAAGCAGACAAAGTCTGTCTATCAAGTTCATCTATTAGTTTGTTTAATGTACGATTTAGTGTTCTATTACGCATACGCAGACTATCAACATATAAATCCATTTCCTTTGCTTGCTGTTGTTGTATAATTATCAAACTATCACTGAGAGCATACAATTCTTGGGCAGATGGAATTATCCGTACTACCTCTTTTTTCCCAAAAAAACCGGCAAATCCTTTTTTATTCTGTGTGAAAGTACGGACATTCGTGGCCATTCTTGCTACTTTTGGTAAACGGTTTGCCAAAATCTCTTCCCTTTCTTTCTGTTGTTTGAACATCTGCATAATATGTAATAGATGTATTTCTTTTTCTGCCAGCAAATAGCGCAGGGTATCTATCTGTTCCGGTAGTACATATTCTTTGCAATGAGGCTTCAGGTATTGTAACAAGCTATCTGTCTGCTGACGGTTCATATAATATTTTTTATAATCCGCATCATCCCATGTAATGACGCCTTCTCCAAGAATAGCAAGTTTTGTGATATGACGGTGAACTGTATTTATATCACGGCGTACGGAACGGATTTCCTTCGATTCTGTTTCTATTCTTCGTAGTCTTTCCCTTTCGTGCAACAGAATTAATGTCATGCTGGTTATGACCGCTACAAGAATAATATAGCTAGTCAAAACCTTGATTTGCAGTGATATGTTTGTCCGTTTGTTCATGCCTGATTATTAAAAACATCTTGAAAGTTCTTATATAATCTTTCGGATGCTTCTTATTTCTCTATTCTAATGAATTTTTCTCTTTGTCGCTCTTCTCTCTACAGAGCGTGCTTTCTTTTGTATCGGAACTGAATTCTATCCATTCCTGTTGGTCGCTGTCCATGAAGACAAAAATTAATACATACCCAACCGTTTGTTAAACATTTTCTTCCAGAATTACAAAACTCAACTTTTTTAATGAGTTACGATATGAATATATTTATAATATATTGACATTATATATATTATAACATAAAAAGAACGTATCCTGCAAATTGGTACTATTTTAGCATCATACAATTTACTGTTTTCAATATGGCAGTTATTATCTTGTCTATATTCTCACGAAACGGGAAAAAAGAGCGTGCTACCACCAGTTTCTCAACATAGTCTCGGTTGACGCGTGCGAGTGTGATATTATCGTGCTGCGAGGCCAGTTCCTCAAACGGGAAACGGATGATGACGGGTACACCGAGTTCCAATAACAGCGTATTCCCACGGCAAGCTTCCTGCATGTATATACTATACCGTTCCCTATTTTCGTACCAAAGGGCATCCTGCACAAAATTGTTGTCTTTGCGCAGATTCACATCCATTGGCCCACCGCATACCGGACAGTATTGGACAAGTAAAGATGGAATGCGGCATCCCACGGTATTTTGGAACATTGCATGCACAAGTTCCTCATTGTAATAGAAGTGGTCGTAACACCCTGTGGCACATTGCAGGTAAGCATAATCACCCTGCACGGCGAAGATGTGTTCGTGGTCGAAGCCAGCTTTCTCGAACTGTCCGTCCACATTGGTGGTGATTACAAATCAGCCTTTTCCTTTAACCGCACGGAGATGTATCCGGTACAGATAGGTGGCTGGTGTGTCGTAACGGTTCAACAAGATATGCTTTGCCCAATATGCCCACCGTTCCTCCTCTGTCTTTAAAGCATAAAACGACGAGGTGTACATGTCTGTAAAACCGTACCGGGCGATAAAGTTGCTGAAATTGTCAGTGAAACGGCGCCCGCTGTACTCCAGTCCTGCGGCAGCGGAAAGTCCCGCCCCGGCACCGATGACCATATGCTCCGCGCGGTCGAGCGCACGGCGTAGTTCCTCTAACCGGCAGGAGTAACTTTTTCTAATCGGCATTTTACGACAATAGGTCTCTATAAATGAATAAGCCATCATCTTTGAATACGTTGAATACGACACTATTTATACAAGTCGAAACAGTCGTGTCGAGATACACCATCGCAGTTCCGACCGCAATCTTGGCGGCCAACTTTTGAGGAAATCTGAACTCACCCGTGGAGATACAGCAGAACGCAATGCTCTCCAAACCGTGCGTACTTGCCAAGACAGGAGCGGTAACAGTCCGCCAATTGACGCTCCTGTAGTTGGAATGGAGTACCCCGGCGACAACTTACCCGACCGTATGGATGACATGGCGTGCGGGCAGGTTGAATCCATCCGTGATCTTCGCCCGTCCTGTTGACTCCAGATACCCTTGTTCCCGCATCAGCCGATTGCAGGTCAGCCACAAGTGAATGCTCGCAGCCGAATGTATAGTGTTGTCGATACAGCGGGCATCGGGACGAAATACCCCAACAAGGCACTGTTGGCGGCATTGACGATGGCATCGACTTGTAGACGGGTGATGTCGCCCTACCATATCCTTAGCCTGCCGTCACAGCGACATGGGTCAATCTGTTGTGGCAAATACACTGTCCCCTTTTCGGTAAACTACATCTGTAGTTCTGCATCCTGCGTTTCGAGAAACTCCCGGCTTACGAGAGCCGGGGGGCGGACATTCATCAAAATCCGCACAAGTTCCATTTCTCTTCCGTACTGCCAGGTGGAGTGATGCCCCTATATGCGGGGTTTTCCGACAAGAATATGTGATGTGTCGTTCAAGTGCGTCCATTATTATTCTCTTATTGCCCAATCAAGTAGTTCTTTCATGAAAATTCGGCTGTCTTTGCCCCACCAGCGAGTTTCCATCTTCTTGTGTACGTTGCGTTCTCCATCGGGATAACCCATCAGAAGCGCGGCCATCGTCTCTCCAGCCACATAAAGCTTTCCACCGTTTTCGAGATGCACAAACGATGATATTTGAATGCCTTGCTCCATGCAGACACTTGACGGGATGCCGCCTCTCACACCTCGTACCCCGCTGCAAGGAATCTCCCGCCGTCCACCGAAAATCTCGTTCTCGAATGTCACCGCGCCGCAATTCCCCGGCACCTCGAAATCTCCAAGGACTTCAATGCCGAACTTGCGTGTGATGTCGTTCACGCCATACGCTGCAAGATTGACGCGATGCAGTTCCTCGTCGATGAACAGAATGACAGAACCTCCGCATTCTATGTAGTTCACGATCGCTTGCTTTTCTGTATCGGTCAGGTTCTTCTGAGTGGATTTTGACAGCGGCGACAAAACAAGCAACGCATCCATCCCTTCTAGCGTCTGCTCGGTGATTTCAGACTTGTTCATCACCAAGCTGAAACCGCCCTCATCCGCAATTTGCTCGTATTCAGGGATTACATAGTCGTAGAAGTTCGGATCAACGAATGTGTCTTGAAATTGACCGTGTGACAAGTCGAACATTACTTTCTTCTGTGCCGATACACCAAAGGAAACCAACGCTAATGCGCAAATAGTTAAAATCTTCTTCATTGTATTGGTATTTTATGATTTTATGATTACGAATCTCCCTTCTTTCCGAGGCCTAAATGCAGGATAGTTTCCGTCGATGTAGCCGAGAATCACAAAACATCGTGCGACCATCATGTCGGGTATGTCCCAGCTCCGCAGAATCTTCTCACCTTCGGGAGTGGAGAATGTCTCTTCGCCCCGTGCCAGTATGCACGACGAGAGGCCGAGTGCTGTGGCTTCGAGTACCATGTTCTCTGCGGCGCAGAATGCATCAGGTACAGAGTAGAGAAAGTTTTTCGGCCCGAATAGGGTGATGACTGTCGGTGCTCCGTAGAATCCGGAACGAATAGACGGATCATCAATAATCGATGGCTGTTCCTTCGATACAAAATTCCCAGCAAGTCTTGAGCGGTCAAGGCAGGCTACATTGAGTTTGCCGATGGTTTCATTGAGTGCCTTGTCTTGACAAGCCACGAAACGGGTGCGCTGTCCTCCTCCAGCATTAGGGGCGTATGCTCCAGCTTCAAGCACTTTCAGTAGGTCTTCTTCCGGTACCTGCTTGTCCGTATATCGTCGTATGCTCCGACGGTATTTTATTAGTTCGAGTATATCCATATTTTTCTATTTTATTTCTTTCCAACATTGCGGGTCAGGTGCATAGAAGTTGTGTGTATATCCATAGGCAACGGCAGGACATCCTCTGCAAAAGCGTAGCAGTTCGCAACGGGAACATTTTTCGAATTTTTCATACTGTCGGTAGACATCCATCTTCTTCCCGTTGTAGATGTCGTGGATGTGTTCGCAGAATACATTTCCAACCAGACTTTCGAAACGGCGGCAGGCCATAACTCCACCTGTCGGTAAGATGGTCATATGACAGTCTGCGCAGTGGCAACCATCATAGATGGTATCATCGTCCAGTCTGTCGGAAATTTTAAACAATCCCTTTTCGTAAAGGAAAAGCGTCCATAGGTGGTCTTTAAGGTTGAATGTCGTGCTGCTGTCTTTGTATTGCTCGAACTTCCACCAGACTCTTTCCAGAAAATCCCGGTACTCCAGCGGTTCGATGTGGGTGCTCTTCTCGAAGCTGGTCGGACAATAGCGTCCAAAAGCGAAAATGTCTGCATGATGTGCCACCACGAGGTCGATAATGTCAGGAATCTCCCGGATGTTCGTTCCCGATACAGTGGTCATAACGGCGCAGCGGATACCGGCACGGCGGATGACCGCAATTTTTTCGATGGTCGTATCGAACGAACCGGACTTGCGAATGGCATCGTGCGTATCACGCATTCCGTCAATGGAGAGTTGGTACTTGTCGCAACCGTATGCTTTCAGGCGGGCACAGACCTCATCGGTCAGATGGAACGGATTGCCCAAAATGGTAAAGGGAATATTCCGTTCCCAGAGCAGTGCGAGAATATCCCAGAACCGGTTGTGCAGGATCGGATCTCCGCCAGTGATGTAGAAATACGGTAATCGTCCCATGCGGCGACACATTTCCACACAGTCGTCCACTACCTGCCGTGCCCTGTCATACGGCATCTCCACCAGTTTCGGATGTCCTTCAGCAAAGATATAGCAGTGCTCGCAGCGTTGATCGCAGCTGTCGGTAATGTGCCATTGAAAAGCGAAATATTCCATACTATATGATTTTATCGTTTTAAATTGTCTTTCAAAAATCCCCAACGAACAGATATGTCCGCCGGGGACGGTAGGACATGTGGTTTATTTGTCCCCGGCACCACAGGCTGAGCCGCAGGCTGCGGGTTTTGGTTCGGGTTTGGTGTCACCGTCACCTGCTCCGCAAGCTGAACCACATGCTCCACTCGGATTACCGTTCTCTTGAGATGCGCAGAGGTATCCCTGTGCGCTTCTACGTGCGGCATAAATGCCGCTCAATGAAATTCGTTTCATCTTACTGTTTTTTATTTGTTTATATTAGTACGGCAACCACTCTTCAGTTGTCGTTTGTTGATGCAAAGATAGTATGTTATTTGTTGTTTGTCAAGGACTTATATTTATATCCAATAATAACCTTTTTCTCGGTTTTGTACGAAATCAGGCGGTTACAAGGCAAAAAAAACGAAAAATAATCCAATAGTTGCTCACAGTTACTTTTTATTACTACCTTTGCAATAGTATATAACTATCAATTCACAAGCTATGCTGAAAAAGGAAGAAAAAAATTCGATTATTGAAATTTGCCCGGTTCGAAATGTGATTGCGCGTTTCGGCAACAAGTGGGCGTTGTTGGTCGTATTGGTAATCAGCGAACACGAGTGTGTCCGTTTCAATGAGCTGTGTCGCCTGATTCCGGATGTTTCCTCACGGGTACTATCGGGTACGCTTAAGACATTGAAGGCCGATGCCCTTGTTGCCAGAAAAGTATATCCTACTGTGCCGCCCAAGGTAGAATACCGTCTTACGGAGATTGGTCGCTCGCTCGTGCCGCTAATTGCACAGCTGACCGAATGGGCGCAGACGAACATGAAGACCATCGTCAAGCACCGAAAAGCGTTCGAGGAGGAAGCTGCGGAATAAGGAACTAACAAGCTGTAATCCTGTATATATAAAAATTTCTCCTTTTGTTTAACATCCAAAAGCTTGCCAATGTATGCTTTTGCAGTCGTAATAATAAGATTGTAAAATTGGTGCAAACATCTATTATAGTAATAGCAAAGTAGACAATGAAAATACAGAAAGGAGAAATCATTGAAATCAATACGGTAGAAGAATATGCCACCCGGTTTGGTTGTACCCCGATATGCCATCCGTTATTGAGTGTTTGCCGTCTGTCTGCTATAAAAGACTATAAACCTATTGGCAAGCCCGTGAGATTAAATCTTTATACAATTACGATAAAGGACAATATCACCTGCAATGCCAGCTACGAATAGCTCAGTTATGACTTTACATGCGGCTGCATGAATTTTTTTGCGCTGGGGCAAGTGCGTAGTTGAGAAGAAGAAGAACCGTAAACGTCGGCAGATGGGGATGGATGCTGGCTTTCCATCCCGACATCATACGCAAGTATCCATTAGACGCAAAAATCGGAAGGCTGAAATTTTTATCATACGATATCAGGGAAGCCCTGCACATATCCGACATGGAGCGGAACGTAGTGGAGAACATAATGGAAAACATCGAGAACGAATAAAAACAAAACATCGATGCACATAAGCAGGACATTATCGTCTCGCAACTCGATGTCCTGCTGAATTATTCGGAACGCTTCTATACGAGACAATTCCAGTGAAGCAACAGTGTGGAGCCCGATATCCTGACACAGGTACATATCCTGCTTCTAAGGCACATTGACAAACTGCGCAAAGACTTCTTCTCCGTCAACGCCTTGGCAAGCGAACTGAACATGTCTTCCACTACCTCAGCGACCTTTTGCGCAGACTGACCGGCATGAATACGCAACAGCACATCCACGCTTTTCTTATAGAGCGTGCCAAATCTTTGTTGATGACCATCCAACTGTCGGTAAGCGAGATTGCATACTGGTTAGGATTTGAATCCTCCAACGCTTCAATCGCCTTTTCAAGAACAAGACGGGCATTACCCCATCGGAATACAGGAATATGAACTGACCTGTGTATGGAACAAACTGAAAACAAAGGAATGTCGCGCCGTTCTTTCCTAAAACGACTGGGTGTCATCGGTACATCCGCTGGATTATTAACCTGCGGATGCGGGCAGGTCGGACAAAAAACAGTGAACGAGTAAATAACTTACCGCATCGACCCTAAGACAGGACAACAAATTTTGTTGTTGGGTTACGGTTGTATGCACTGGCTTTCAGCTATATCCCTGCAAAAGGACGGTTGTCCGATAGACCAAAATACCGTAAACTAATTGATAGACTATGTTATAGAATAGGGTGTAAACTACTTCGATACCGCCCTCCCCATTTACGGACAAGGCTGGTCGGAAACCGTCATAGGGAAAGCCTTGAAGCGTCATCCCAGAGAAAAGTTCTTCATCGCCACCAAGATGTCAGGGGCATCTGACCTTTCACGCAAGAATCTGACAGCCATGTATCATCGTTCGTTTCAGCATTTGCAAGTTGATTACATAGACTATTATCTCCTGCACGGCATAAGAGGCTGAGGTATGGACTTGTTCAACAAGCATTTCATACAAAACAGGATGCTCGACTTCCTGCTCGAAGAACGGGAACAAGGAAAAATCCAGCATCTCGGTTGGTCGTTTCATGCCGATATTGAAGTGTTCAAACGTGTGTTGGAGATGTACGAACAAGTATATATAGAACTAGGAACAGGACTGCTGAAAATCAATACTCTAGAACCTTATTCGATATATTGTTAAATAAATATAGTTTTAATAACTAATTATAAAATATGGAAATCAAAGCCATAGACTTTAAATTAACCGATATATCTCTATCCATAATAAATATCGTTTATATTTAAAGAGTTATCCCTTCCATCAAAGATAAATTCCAATCCTGCTTTGCCAGCCGCATTTATTCCTTTTTTCAGGAGAATTTTCTTTATGGCTATCGCCATGAAAATTCACCTGAAAAAGAATACGGCGGCAAACAGATTAGAATTAAAGAAAAGATTACAGGGATTAACTGCGACCGACGTGACGCATAGCCGTAAATCAAAGGCGGCTATCCTTATATTCCATATATGACCTCATAAATACTGTGAAAATTCATCTTCCCAAATAACAAAACATAGTCTGCTTATCAAATCCCGAAATAAGACAGGGATTTCAACTCCCTCCGATCTGCATAGTCCGGTGGCTTCGCTATGCTTTTACTTATACTCTTCCTACTTCCTTTCATCCTTTTTTCCAACTGTTTTTGCATTCTTTCCTATCCTTCGTATGACATTTGATGACACCTGATGACATCTAATGTCATCTATTTGTAAATCAATTGTTTACTCAATTTATCATCTTACATTTGGACTGTGAAACAAATCAAGTAGTCACTCAAAACAAAAGATTATGGCACAAGAAAACAGTCCTGACAAGGGAAAAAGGCAAGGCCGGACAAAGAAACCGGAAAAGCCTTATGTGGAACAAATTGACGAGCTTCTGCTGGTACATAACAAGAACGACCCCAAGGAGGGTTTGGGAGTGGTCAGCAAGGCAGACGAGAAAGGTAATTATCAGACGGTTGCACCGGAGGAGAAGAATGAGAACTCATTCCTGAAATTCGACAAGAATTCGAGTATTCTCGAAAATTTCATCAAGAACTTCTGGAGCCAGCTGAAGGAGCCTACGCATTTCAGGCTTATCCGCATGACCTTCAATGATTACAAACAGAACAAACAGGCTCTCAAGGACCTGACCGAAGGCAAGAAGACAGACGCGGTAAAGGAGTTTCTGAAACGCTATGAAATCGTACCGAAAGTAAACAATCAGAAAAACAGTCAAACAAAAGAGGAGGAAACAACAATGGCAAAGAAGCAGGAACAGACAACGCAGGCTCAGCCTGAACAGGTATCACAGGTGGAAGCTGCCGCACAGGGGCGCGAACAGCAGGAACCGCAACGCCAGCAGACACCCACGTACCGCTACAACGAGAATATGATTAACTGGGAGGAACTGGGTAAGTTCGGCATATCCAAGGAAATGCTGGAGCAGTCCGGACAGCTTGACAGCATGTTGAAAGGATACAAGACCAACAGGACCATGCCGCTGACACTCAACATTCCTGGGGTACTGACCGCAAAGCTTGATGCACGCCTTTCATTCATATCCAACGGCGGGCAGGTCATGCTGGGCATCCACGGTGTCAGAAAAGAACCGGAACTGGACCGTCCTTATTTCGGACATATCTTCACGGAAGAGGACAAGAAGAACCTGCGTGAAAGCGGGAACATGGGACGCGTGGCTGACCTTAACCTGCGTGGCAACACAACTGAGCCGTGCCTGATTTCCATCGACAAGAATACCAACGAACTGGTAGCCGTCCGACAGGAGCATGTCTATATCCCGAATGAAATCAAAGGGGTAGCCCTGACTCCGGACGAAATCCAGAAACTGAAAAACGGTGAACAGATATTCGTGGATGGCATGAAATCCAATCAAGGCAAGGAATTCAATGCCAATCTGCAATATAATGCGGAAAGAAGAGGCATCGAATTTATTTTCCCGAAAGACCAGGCCTTCAATCAGCAGACGCTCGGCGGTGTGCCGCTTTCCCCCATGCAGCTCAAAGCGTTGAACGAAGGCCACACCATCCTTGTAGAGAATATGAAGCGAAAGAACGGCGAACTGTTTTCTTCCTTTGTTATCATGGACAAGGTTACAGGCGGGCTCCAATATACGCGCCACAATCCGGAAACGGGAGAAATCTACATACCGAAGGAAATCTGTTCGGTACAGCTCACACCGGAAGACAAGGAAGCTTTACGCAAAGGGCAGCCCATCTATCTTAAGAACATGATCAACCGTAAAGGTGAGGAATTCTCGTCATTCGTCAAGCTGGACCTGGCAAGCGGAAGACCACAGTATTCCAGAACTCCGGACGGTTTCAACGAACGACAGGCACCTACCATCCCGGCTGAGGTTTACGGACACCTGCTTTCGGCACAGGAAAGAGCAAATCTTCAGGACGGAAAGGCCATCCTTGTAACGGGTATGAAAGGTCCCAACGGCAAACCGTTCGATTTCTATCTGAAAGTAAACGCAAACACCGGACAGCTGCAATATTTCCAGGAAAATCCGGATGTACGCCGCAATACTTCACAGCGTGCTTCACAGACTGACAATACCCAGCAACAGGAACAGAAAAAAGGTGCAAAACAGGCTGTCTGACCTGAACGGGATTCAAATCATCAATTACTAAAAAGGAAAGAACATGAACAAGACCAATCATCATATCTACAAGGCTGAGCAAATCGACTGGGGGAAACTGGAATCGGTAGGTATCAGCAGATCGCAAATTGAAAAGGACGGAAATATGGACCTGCTCCTTCAGGGAGAGGAAACCAATGTCATGTCCATTAAAATCAAGACTCCTGTATTTTCACTTACCATGGACGCCACACTCAGTCTGATTGAAGACGAGAATGGAAATCCGGTCATCAGCATAAACGGTATCAACCCTTCAGGTGAATAAATAAAAAACCATAATGTATCATCTCTCTTTCCATACGGACTTACCGTATGGAAAGATATAAAAACAGAATTTATCATGATTGCCATATTAACAGACAAACCAAGTGTAGGAAAAGAAATCGGAAGAATCATCGGTGCAACCAAAGTAAGAAACGGATATGTGGAAGGAAACGGCTACATGGTTACATGGACTTTCGGGAACATGCTGTCACTGGCCATGCCGAAGGACTACGGAACCCAAAAGCTGGAACGGAATGACTTTCCTTTCATCCCGTCCGAATTTGAGCTGATGGTACGTCATACACGCACCGAGAACGGATGGATACCGGACATTGATGCCGTGCTCCAGCTTAAAGTAATCGAGAGGGTGTTTCAGGCATGTGACACCATCATTGCGGCTACCGATGCCAGCCGTGACGGGGAAATGACATTCCGCTATGTCTATCAATACCTGAACTGTACACAGCCTTGCTTCCGTCTGTGGATTTCCTCTCTTACCGACGAGTCTGTACGTCAAGGCATGGAAAACCTGAAGCCGGACAGCTGTTACGACAGCCTGTTCCTTGCAGCCGACAGCCGCAACAAGGCGGACTGGATTCTCGGAATCAACGCCTGCTATGCCATGTGCAAGGCGACGGGACTCGGCAACAATTCCCTCGGACGGGTACAGACACCGGTACTGGCTGCCATCAGCAGACGCTACCGTGAAAGGGAGAACCATATTTCATCGGACAGCTGGCCCATCTACATCAGTCTGCAAAAGGACGGTATCCTTTTCAAGATGCGCCGCACACAGGATCTTCCCGACAAAGAATCCGCAACAATGTTTTTTCAGGACTGCAAGCTGGCATATCAGGCACAGATTACAGGTATCAGTCACAGCGTAAAGGAAATACTTCCACCGGATCTGCTTGACCTTACACAACTTCAAAAGGAAGCGAACATCCGCTATGGTTTTACCGCATCAGAGGTGTACGACATCGCCCAGTCCCTTTATGAAAAGAAACTGATTTCCTATCCGCGGACTTCCAGCCGTTATCTGACGGAAGATGTGTTTGACTCGCTTCCACCAATTATGACGCGTCTGCTATCATGGGAGCTATTCCCTGCCGCTAAAGGAACTGGAGGTATTGACATATCTAATCTGTCCCGCCACGTAATAAGCGCAGAAAAAGCCAATGTACATCATGCCATCATCATTACAGGTATCCGTCCCGGAAATCTGTCCGAAAAGGAAATGCAGGTTTACAGACTTGTAGCCGGAAGGATGCTTGAAACATTCATGGCTCCATGCCGCATAGAAACGACAAATGTTGAAGCGGTTTGTGCGGCACAGCATTTCAAGGCCGAACAAACAAGAATCATTGAAGCCGGCTGGCATGACGTTTTCATGCATTCCGACATGGTTCCAAAATCGGGATATTCCGTAAATGAACTCCCCGAAGTGGAGAAAGGTGATAACCTGAATGTATGCGGATGCAACATGGTACACAAAAAAGAGCTGCCGATAGATCCGTTCACGGATGCAGAACTGGTGGAATACATGGAGCTGAACGGACTGGGCACGGTATCCTCACGTACCAATATCATCCGTACACTGGTTAACCGTAAGTATATCCGTTATTCAGGGAAATATATTGTTCCGACCCCGAAAGGCATGTTCACCTACGAAACCATCCGTGGAAAGAAAATTGCGGATACTTCACTCACCGCAGACTGGGAAAAACAGCTGGCCGGACTTGAAAGCGGAATGATAACCGGACAGGACTTCCTGAACAGGATCAGGACTCTCGCTAAGGAAATGACTGATGACATTTTCAACACCTATTCCACAAAAGAAGAATAACATCTATACCTAAGCAACCAGGAGAATGCAGGCCGGAAGGTCTGCATTTTTTTGTATCCGTACAGAAAAGAATCTGTTTTTCCGCTTTTAAGCGGCAAAGGTCTTGGATTGCCTGCCTTTTGCCGCAAGGCTGCCCTCAAGGGCTTGGCTGGACAGGAAAAAATCATCCTCGCTGCGCTCCGGTATTTTTTCCTGCCAGGCCTTGCGCAAAAAGGCAATCCAAGAGGCTGGAGGCCTATAAAATCGGGAAAACACATCCCGATGGGATTATTCATTCATAAAATTAAGGATTATGAAACTACAGATTATCAGAAAGATCGGCAGACATGCAACAGCGATATTCCTGATTACCGGAATATGTCTGCTGACAAGTAAAGGGATTGTCCCCACCGGAATGATTACGCTGCTGTTGCTTGCAGGAGGGTTCATCGGTTTCCTGTTCAGGATACTGGTCATGATTTTCAAGATTCTTATTCTTCTGTTCATTGTAGGATTATTTGTCGCATAACCCCCAATATAAATATACATATATGGAAACAGTTGCTATAACCTCACAAGCTCCTGTCATGCCGGCTGTATGGCCACAGAACAAACATATCAGACCGGTCAAAAGACGTCTGCCCAATACTGTTGATGAGCCTAAAAACATCGGCTACTATCTGGAATCTCTGCGTGATATTTCCAGCAATCCGGACAGAGAGAATGTCCTGAAAGAATTCTTCAAGGAAACTTATGTATAACCATAAAATTTTTCAATTATGTTTTTTCAATCAATTTATCAGATGATTACAACAGGTACGGATTTGAATATCAATATCCGTAAAGTGGACAACAGCCTGAGCGTGGCGGTCATGCCAAGGCGGAACAGCCTGAAAGAGGATACGCGGCAGAACATGGTGCCACTGGTCGTGAACGGAACACCGGCAGAACTGGATATGGGCTTCCTGCAGACGATACTACAACCGATACAGAAGGTACAGGGACTGCTTGTCAATGCGGAAAATTTCGAGAAACAGGCAGAAAAGGCTACATCACAGGCCAAATCATCAAAGGCTCCAACAATACCGGCCGAATCAAAGGAAGCCAGAGAAAAACGGGAAAAGATGGAAAAACTCCTAAAGAAGGCTGATGATGCAACCGCCGCAAAAAGATTCTCCGAAGCAATGACATGGCTGAAACAGGCACGGGTACTGGCTCCTTCAGAAAGACAGAAGGAGATTGACGAAAAGATGCAGGAAGTACAGAAACAGGCCAGTGCAGGAAGTCTGTTCGGTATGGCAGAGGAACCGGCACCGGTAATTCCCCAACCACAAGGCAGCATGAACGGTCAGCCACAGCCCGGTATGCAAACAAGCATATTCCCGGAGCAGCAAACCCATACTATGAATCCTGAACCTGTCATGCAGCCTGCTCCACAGCAGATTCCACAGGAAATGCCTCAACCGGTATATGGAACGAACGGAGCATATATCCAACCTGCTCCAAACCGCCCCGTGATGCAAGGAACAGGTATGCCGCAAGGAGCTACAATGCAGCCCTATCCGCAGCAGCCGGCTTACCAGCCTGAGGCGGCTCCTTATCCACAACAACAGCCACAGCAACCGGCAAACGGCCATATACCAAACGGAACGGTACAAGTGCAGAACGGAAACGGACGGGAATACCAGGCTGTACCGACTGCTCATGATACATTCTGCTTCGATCCGGAAGACGAGAATGACAGGGAACTTCTAAGAGAGGACCCATATGCGGAATATCCGGATTTTCCGGCTGAGTACCGGATGAAGGACGAGGCACAGGTAGAAATGATATACTGCTGATATGCACAATAAACGATTTGTAAAACCAATAAACTATAAACAATATGGCACTGGAAATTAAAGGTATGAAAAGACTCTTCAAAATGAGGAAGAACAGTAAGGAAATCGTACTGGACGATCCGAACGTCAACATGTCTCCGGCTGAAGTGATGGATTTCTATTCAATGAACTATCCGGAACTGACCACCGCGACCGTACACGGACCGGAAATCGAAGACGACCGGGCAGTATATGAATTCAAGACAATCATCGGAGTGAAAGGGTAAGGACATGAAAAAAGGACAACATAAAAATAAAAAACCATGTACACAACTTACGGAACGGGCTTTGGAAAATTTAGCCAGACTTATCATATCGGAACTCGAAAATACGGACATAAGCCGGGGCATCAGGAGCAGAAAGAAAAGAAAACTCCCTCCAGCAGAAAGCCTCATGGTTTTCTGAACACGAGAATATCTTCCATCGCTCCCGACCTGTATGTGGAGAATGACAGGGATGTAACGGTAAATGTCACCACCAAAGAGAATCTTGATTTCCTGTACCGTTCAGCCATGAAGTATGCGCAGCTCCTGGATGTGGAGCTGCCATACCATCCTACAGGCAGGACTTCCATAAGAGAAAAAATATGCCTGCTATATAATGCGCTGGATTCCATAGTATCCCATCATGTAAATCTGGAACTTGTCGGTGACAGGCTCCAGTTCTGTATCTATCATTTCCATGAATGGCCTGATTACACCCTATTCCTGATACCGATAGATTTTACAGAAAGACTGAAAGGTGAAATCAAAAGGATCACACTGGAGTTCATCAGACGGTTCATCAAATATCACAGGATGATGGATATAACCGATACCCCTTATTTTGAGATGTCGGAAGTCTGTATCGATTATGTGGACTTTGAACAGCTTGATGAGGAAGAGAAAAAGGATTTGTACAGAAAGGAAAAACTTTTCAGGTCATATGAGAAAGGGAAAATCCACAGAAAACTGTGCCGGATGCACTCCAGGGCTTTCTGTAGGAATCTGGAAGAACATATCCGCAACTGTAATCCTTCCAGCAATAAGGAAAAAAGACTTTTGGAACTGATTACTGAAGGGATGTCCCTGATTGCAAAAGACAGTCCTCATATATTGAATTATGATTATGACTATGCAAGCGAAAAGGAAAGGGATTTCGAACCGCCACCGCTCGAATATCAGATTCTGCTTACATATTCCATCACGGATACGGTTACCAAAGACATGGAAAGCTGTTTCAGTACTGACTGTCAGGAAACATATAACCAGACTCCCGTATCATTTACATTCATCACACCGGAAACTGAAAAACTGTTCAGACCAGAGAATTATCCGGAACGGTTCTCAAAATGGTTTGAGAAATTTGTAGAACATGTTACCTATAATTTATAAACATCATGAATGAACTGACCCAAAACATACAGAAAATGATGGTACCGAAAGCTGCTATCATAGCCTACAAGTATGAAGACAGAAGAAATTCTGACACCAGGTACTTCATAGAATTGCGTCCCATCGGGAAAAGCGGACAGATGGGGGCAGGTATCCCCGTCACATACGAATTCATGAATACCCTGCTGGAATCCTATACGGAAGAAATGAGCGGAATACCGGCAGGCAGAGTCCCCGAAAACATGCTGGCCTGCAATCCGAGAAAAGGACAGGAAGAATATATCTGGTACAATCCGCCCGGAAAGAGACAGATGTTCTTTCACAAGGATCTCAATATACAGGACGGCATGTTCAATCTGCCGGGAATTGTCTACCATGTAAAAAACGGAAGCATGGACGTATTCGCCTTCAAGGGAAAACGTCCGATGGAGACGACTCCGCTGTTCCGTGCCCCGTTCTTCAACGTGACCGGATCAAGTGTCTGCCTTGGCAGCAGTTCACTGGACAAGCCACAGAACCCGACTTTTCTTTCCCTGCTGGAATACTGGGAAAAACGGTTCTGGCTGACTGAATTCTCCCATCTGGGAGGAAATGTGAATCCTACCGTTTCAAATCTTGTCATCGTCACCGAAAACATAAGAAACAATCCGTTCGACATGAACGAACTCAAGCCCATGAATAAAAAACTTAAAGACATACTTCCATGAAAAAGATACATTTTACCGACCGCTACCTGCTCAATCCGCGTCATCCGGTAACGGTATTCGTCATCGGAGCCGGAGGTACCGGCTCACAAGTGATAACCAATCTGGCACGCATGAGTATGGCACTTCAAGCATTGGGCCATCCCGGACTGCATGTCACCGTATTCGATCCCAACACAGTAAGCCAAGCCAATATAGGACGCCAGCTTTTCAGTGAGACGGAACTGGGACTGAACAAGGCCATATCACTTGTCACACGCATCAACCGTTTCTTCGGATACGCATGGACTGCAGAACCGCAATGTTTCCCCACCAGGAACTTTTCTAGAGAAAGCACAGCAAATATCATCATAACCTGTACGGACAATATACGTTCACGTCTTACGCTTTGGAAGTTCCTGAAGAAAGTCCGCAAAGAAAACTTCAGTGACCATTCGGCTCCCATATACTGGATGGATTTCGGGAACAGCCAGACAAAAGGACAGGTCATTATCGGGACGGTACGTGAGAAAGTTCTTCAACCTTCTTCACAGGAATATATTCCCATGCCTAAAATGAATGTCATCACTGAGGAAGTGGACTATGCAAAAATCAAGGAAAAGGAATCGGGGCCGAGCTGTTCACTGGCAGAAGCCCTGGAAAAACAGGATCTGTTCATTAACTCCACACTAGCACATATCGGATGTGATCTGCTCTGGAAAATGTTCAAGGAAGGAAAGACACTGTATCGCGGTGTCTATGTCAATCTGGATACATTGAAAATGACCGCAATCCCGGTATAATGCATAAGTGACCGTATGTATCATCTTTCCATCAGAATACGGTCACTTAGTCTATTTGCTATTTATTATTTACTACGTTCTTACCACGCTGAAGCAGGAAACTCTGTATCTCTGAGACAAGATAGAATGATTTCCCGTTCTTTTCCACCGAGTAATATTTAATCTTACCCTCTTGTCTGTAACGTGCCAGAGTTCTTTGTGACACACCGAGGAGTTCTGCCAAATCCACATTATCAAGCAGTCTGTCTCCGTTCATACATTCTTTCAGACGGTTCATCTGGTCCAGTTTCTTTTCAATGCGGGCAAATCCCTCTACCATGGTTCCTATAAGTCTTTCGAGTATCTCATTATATCTATATATGACATAATTCCAATGTTATTAAGTGAATAAATCGATACTCTCTTCGTGCGCACTCTAAGAGTATGTACTTATAGTAGTGAAAATAGTATGCCTGAATCTAAGACAAAGATCAACAAGCTTATTAGGCGCTGATAATTAGGCGTATATTTTTTCTACTTAATATTTAGTGTAAACCAAAAGTGTAAACTATGTAATACAGAATTGGAAACGGGTTAACACAGCCACCAACAATGACATCTGATGCTACCTGACGACACCTAATGACAACATTTTGTATCATATACATATTCAAAATACATTTGTACAAACTCAACTTTTTTGGATATGGAAATCATTGGAATTGAAACAGCTACATATGAAAAGACATTAAAGGAAATTGAAAACTTCCTTGATACCATTGATAAATTGATTACAGCTTCTTCACAGAAAACAATAGGGGAATGGTTGGATAATCAAGAAGTTTGCCTGATCCTCAAAATTTCTCCAAGAACATTACAGAATCTTAGAGATACAGACCAAATCTCTTATTCTCAAATTGGGAAAAAGATTTATTATAAAAAAGAAGATATTCAGAAGTTCATTGAAAAACACAACAGAAAATTATGAGCAAAGTAATTACCCAAGATAATGAGCAAGTTATTCAGATATACAATAGGTTAAAAGATACGCTAACAAGACTCGAAGATATTCTGAAGAGCAACAACCCAACACTTAATGGGCATAGATATATGAATGATGCAGAATTGGCAAATTACCTTAAAGTATCAAGACGCACTTTACAAGAATATAGAAATAATGGAATCTTATCCTATTATCAGATTGGAGGTAAAATTTTATATCGGGAATCTGATATAGAAGAACTTCTTGAGAAAAACAGACAGGAAGCATTCCGTTAAACATTTCTTGGAATTTTCGTTGATTTTCAAAGCAAAAATCCGTATCTTTGCAGTACTGACAAAGAGTTGTATATCAGTGCAGAACAAAGAAGTTCAATCGAGGTGAAATAGGTGGACTAAATGATAAACAGCAAGATAAGTAACTGATTACTAGCGATAAGAAATATAAGGTTCCGCCCCCAAGCGGATCACCAAAAAGTTTAATAGAAAACCGCTGATAAGATTCAATTATCGGCGGTTTTCTTTTTATCTTACCTCAAAATTGAGCCAAACCGGATCGGCTCAGCTCAATTCTACAAATAACAGATAAAAACGGTTATTCCATCTGGAATTCCATATAATATTTACTCAATCACTTCACGTACGAAGTAAACTCCATCATATTCTGCGGCAAAACCATCATTCCATTTTCCATTATACTCCAGTTTCAACGTCATCCGAAGCGACTTTCCGTTCTTTTGACCACCCGTTTTCCGGTCATAGGCAGTTGTTAAAGTTCCTGTCTTATCAACCAGCCAGAACTCCCGACCGTCATTATCCGGACGGAAAGACCGGACCTCATGACCGATACGGACTTCACCCGACTGGACATACAACACCTGTGTTGAATCCGATTTTACATCAGCTCCTGTCAGACAGATGCTGTTTTCATCGAATAAGGGAGCATCCTGACCTATTTCCACAAATACAGCCCGGTCGGGACAGGAAAGCTGCACTTCGAAATATCGCATGCCACTATTGCCTACCCCCCAACCACTACAGGTAGCAGGTACAGGCTCTTCTTTCATCTGCTTCTCCACCTCAGTTGCATAAGAGCCTGCAGGTACCAGCAAATACCGCTTGAAACCTTCACGACCAGATTCCACCTCCTTAAACTGACAGGTCTGACTGTCGTTCCAACCATCCTGCATCCGCAGCAAAGGAATCACATCCTCTATGGAACGATTCTTCAGCGGAAATACCTGCATCACTTTATGGGGAGCCGCATCTCCGTTACGGACCACAACAGCCCCTGGAAGAGAGGCATCCGCCATCACTCTGATTTCCGGATTCCGCTGTGACCAGAAACTCAACCCGGCTCCTGTCACCCGTTCCCACTCAAATCCTTCGTACGCCTCACGGGAAGGGACATCAGTCACTGCCTTCTGAACAGTTTCCACTGTTGTTTCTGTCTTCCCGTTTCCTCCGCAGGCACAAAGGCCCGCCACTACAAATAAAGCCAGATACTTCATCATCCATTCATTTTAATGAAAATCCAACATAGTCTTTTCATGATTACAGTATGTCTATTTTTCTTTCAGCGAAATATGACTTCCATCCGCCAACGTAGTCAGAACAGCCTCCTGTCCTTTCCCACGAAGATCGAACACCGGATTCTTATAACCATATCCGGAGGCTGTACGATACTGATACAACAGGCTATAGATTCCTTTCCGGCTCATCTGCGCCACACCGGCCTTTCCAAAGAAAGCCACCTCAATGTCCTCTCCGTCATCGGTCACAAAGACAGCCTTTACCAAGTCTTCTATCCCGCTGGTAGCATACAGTAACTGCCCCCGTCTGGAAACCAGCCATTCCGATTCGGATTTTTCCACCAGATAAGTATCATCATCTTCTACATTCCATACCGGCGTACCATCCGGACGCATTCTGCGGTCAAGTACGACATCCGTTTCCGGATCGAAAAACTCCAGTTGGGTAGAATCAGCATTAAACACCAGATAACCTGCAGAGGAAGACTGCGGGTTGACTACGGAATGCACACGACTACCTTCTTCAAATACACGGATTTTCTTCTGAAGCATTTCCGACCAAGTATACCCCATGGCAGCATCGCTGCCTCCAATCAATCCTTTATCATCCTGTCGACGTACATACTGAATGCGATACATATCACCCTTTCCCAATGTCAGTGTATCTCCACTGAAGGAAACAATATCCAAAGTATCTGCAAATTCAATGGTCTGTCCGTTGCCGATACTTTTTCCTTCCAGCACTAGCCGTGAATCTCCTGTCAGCCCCCAGTGCTGATATTGCAGCGTAGCCATCCCGATAGAAGCCGCCTCACCTTTTTCATACAGACTGACTCCCTGTACAATATGCTGATTGACAGGCATCACTTCTACCCAATCTCCTGTCAAGTCATGTATTGTCACACTCTGTTTGGTACTGCATGACATCCCTACAAACGGGACTGCCAATGTCATCCATAAAAAAGATTTCTTCATCATTTCAGATTTCCAAGGATTATATTATCTCCGATAAGCATAACAGATAAATTTTATACCTGCGAGGTACGATGAACAGCCTCAGCCAGTTGTTCCAAGGCCTGTCTGATGACCGAACGTGGCGAAGCGACATTCATCCGCATGAATCCTTCCCCCCCAGGTCCGAACATTTCGCCGTCGTTTAGGGCCAGATGAGCCTGATTGACAAACAGGTCTACCAACTGTTCGTGGTTCAACTCTAATCCCCGGCAATCCAGCCATACCAGGAAAGAAGCCTGAGGACACAAAGCCTTGACTTGCGGAATGTGCACAGAACAATACTCCATAACCAGACGGATATTACCCTCGATATAGCGCAGCATCTCCTGACGCCACTGCTCTCCCTGAGAAAAAGCGGCAATGGTAGCAATCGGAGCAAAAAGGGTCGGTTCGTTCAGTTCGTTCGCTTCCAGCCAACGATAGAAAGGACGACGGATTTCTTCATTCGGAACAATGGCATATGAACTTACAACACCGGCAATATTGAATGTTTTCGAAGGAGCTCCGAACGTAATACTGCAGGCAGCCGCCTCGGCTGAAACCGAAGCAAACGGGATGTGTCTGTTGCCCCACAGTGCCATGTCACAATGAATTTCATCGGAAACCACCAGGATATGATGCTTGTAACAGAAGTCCGCCAGACGAACCAACGTTTCACGGTTCCACACAATGCCTCCGGGATTATGCGGATTAGACAACAGCAGTACCCGGCATTTCTCATCGGCCACAGCTTCCAGGTTCTCGAAATCCATGGAATAGGTACCGTCGGCTTCTTCGCGCAACGGATTATATACTACCTGCCGGCCGTTTCCTTGCGGAGTCAGCCGGAACGGATGATACACAGGAGGTTGGATAATCACTTTTTCATCTTCTTTTACGAAAAAATTGACCACCATCCCGATACCTTTCACAATACCCGGAATGTAGGTCAGCCATTCCTGTTCCACTTTCCAGTTGTGATGTGAATCAATCCAGTCCGCAACAACAGCCCAGTAGTTATCAGGCATCTCCGTATATCCGAACAAAGAATGTTCCAATCGCTGACGTAAAGCTTCCGTAATAAAAGAAGGCGTCTCAAAATCCATATCGGCCACCCACAACGGCAGCAAGTCGGTCCGTCCGTATAACCGCTGTAGTGCTTCCAGCTTTACGGCATTTGTTCCGGTCCGGTCTATCACTTTATCAAAATCATAATTTTCCATATCGTTCTATTGTTGTGTTTAATGAACCGTTCAATCGTACAAAAGTAATGATTTAATCGGGAAACCGACTGAATTTTCCCGAATAGAAATTTCATCCGATACGCAACCGTAAATATGCCCGGTCGTCGTAGGAACAGTTACCTGGACGAACGCCCTTCGTCCCTACATTCCGATGCATGCACAAAGGGTCTCCGGCCAGCATCCGCCGAAGATAAGCCTCTGTTTCATCCAACGTAAAGAACAGTTTCGGATACCCGTCGGATGCCAAGACGATTTCTGTCTCATCTGCAACGGAAAAGCATTTCACCTGTTGCATGGGAACCTGAAAACCATCGAATACTGCATAAGCATAACGAGCATCCGTCCGGTTCTGCAACCAGGCCTGCTGTTTCAGAAAAGGAAGAATGAAAGCCCTGCCAGGATCGCAGGCAGCCAGTTCATCGATGGTCATACCGGATGCCAATGCCGCTTCGTTACAGGCAACCCGCGCTTCGGCCATAATATGGTCTACAGCCTTTTCATTCGCCGAATAGAAAGTATGCGTCAAACAGCGGCAATCCCCTACCTGCCAGACCTCTTTCCGGAAAGCGCTGTAGATAACGGCACTGGCCGTACACCGGCATACAGGGGTTGCAATAACCTGTTCCAACAACCGGTTCGTTTCATAGAAAGTATGGATACGTTCTGTCACTGCGGCAACGGCTTCTGCACACGTTGCGTCTGCCGGCAATACCTGCAGTGCTTCCATCACACACTGTACAGCCCATTGTCCGGTAGTCATTCCATCCTTCCGGAAATCGGATTTGGAAGTGGCTCCGTCAATGACAGCCGCAAAAGCCGGACCGACAAAAAGAGCATCTTCATTATCCGCCTCCGAATGTTTCCCTTTCAGAAATGATTCTACAACACTGAAAGTACCTGTATTCGCTATGCGCGTCTGTTCTTTCTTCATATCATCAGCAAAAGATTGGTCAGTACATACGAAGGTAAACAATTTCCGACATTTCCAATAGAGTTTCTTTACAGAATCGACGCCCAAACAGCCTACCGCAACAACCAATTCACATTTTTCAACTTCTTTCACCTCAACAAAAAGCACAAAATGCTGTTTTTATGGAAGAATTCACTGATTTACTGACAACAATTGGTAATTCGGTGAATAATCTGTAATTTTGTCGCCCTATATAAATTCATGATATGAAAGTCAGTCTAAAAACCTCTTGCATCGCTATATTATTATTGACATTCCTTTCACTTCTGAACGTTGCGGAAACGTATGCAGAAGTTCCGGTCAAGACAGATTCCACCGATACATGGGAACCTTCGGATTCCGTATTCGTCCATTACCTGGAGGAACAGGGAATTCCTGTCACTTCTCACAACCAGCTGAAACTTCTGACCAGCGGCCGGGAGAAATTTGAATGCCTGTTCGAAGATATACGCAAGGCCAAACACCATGTACATCTGGAATACTTCAATTTCCGCAGTGACTCGATTGCCAAGGAAATGTTTACACTGTTAGCCGAAAAAGCGAAAGAAGGAGTTAAGGTGCGCGCTATGTTCGATGCATTCGGAAATCTTTCCAACAACCGCCCGTTACGCAAACAGCACTTGCAGATGTTGAATGACCGAGGGGTAGAAATTGTCAAATTCGACCCTATCCGTTTTCCATATATCAATCATGTATTCAGCCGTGACCACCAGAAAATCATTGTCATAGACGGACAGATAGGATTCACCGGAGGTATGAACATCGCCGATTACTACATCAACGGACTACCGGGAATCGGGCCTTGGCGGGATATGCACATCCGGATAGAAGGACCGGCTGCCGAAGAATTGCAGAAAGCCTTTCTGCGTACCTGGAATAAAGAGACCAAACAGCATGTCCAAGACTCCTGCCTTTTCAGCATAAACCACGATTCACTGGCCCGCCTTCCTTACCACCGGGGCAATCAGGTGGCCATCGTACAACGTATTCCGCACGAAGCGCCGAAAGCCTTGCGTGAAGCCTACATTGCCGCCATCGATGCAGCCGAACATAAGATTCAGTTAATCAGTCCCTATTTTACCCCGACAGCCAGCATCAAGAAAGCCATCAAACGGGCCATCAAACGGGGAGTTCGGGTAGAAATCATGATTCCAGCAAAATCGGATATTCCGTTTACTCCCGATGCAGGCTTCTACATCGCCAACCAGTTACGCAAAAAGGGAGCCCATATCTATGTGTACAACGGAGGATTCCATCATTCAAAAATCATGATGGTAGACGACCGTTTCTGTACCGTGGGCAGCATGAACATGAACAGTCGGAGCATCCGCTACGATTATGAAATCAACGCGTTCATCATGGACCTGCCGATAACCGATGAACTGACCCAGCTTTTCAACAACGACAAACTGGACAGTACCGTCCTGACCAAAGAAGAATACCACAAACGTGGAGCCTGGAAACGCTTCGCAGGTTGGTTTGCCCATCTGTTCACAGCATTCATTTAAAATCCCGACGACAGATTACGATAAGAAAATTTATAGGGAAACACTCTCGGAAAGTTTGATATTTTTCTTATTTTTGCCAAATATGTAAATTTGGATAAATACGTAGACAAAAAACAATGAGAGTAATTGATTTAATCAAATCGACCCCAAAAACAGCCTTTTCATTCGAAATTCTCCCTCCGCTGAAAGGTACCGGCATCGAAAAAGTATATGCCGACATCGACATGCTGAGAGAATTCGACCCGAAATACATCAATATCACCACCCACCGCAGCGAATATGTGTATCAGGAACTGGGAAACGGACTTTTCCAGCGTAAACGTATCCGCCGCCGGCCGGGAACTGTCGCCGTAGCCGCAGCTATCCAGAACAAATACAATATCACCGTGGTTCCGCACATGCTCTGCAGCGGATTCACGCAAGAGGATACTGAATACATGCTGCTTGACCTGCAGTTTCTGGGCATCACCGACCTGTTGGTATTGCGTGGCGACAAAGCCAAACATGAATCCTCCTTCATCCCCGAACCGGGCGGTCATACACACGCCATCGACCTGGAAAAACAAATCCATGAATTCAATCAAGGTGTATTTCTGGACGGTTCTCCCATCAAGGCACCGGTACACACTTTCAGCTATGGAGTGGCCTGTTATCCGGAAAAGCACGAAGAGGCCCCGAACATGGAGCAGGACCTTTTCTGGTTGAAACAGAAAGTAGAAGCTGGCGCAGAATATGCTGTAACCCAGATGTTCTTCGACAACCGCCATTACTTCAACTTTGTAGACCGTGCCCGCGAAGCAGGTATCACAATCCCGATTATACCGGGAATCAAGCCGTTCGGAAAGCTTTCCCAACTGAGTGTCATTCCGAAGACATTCAAGATTGACCTGCCTCAGGAACTGGCTTCCGAAGCCTTGAAATGCAAGAACGACGAGGAAGCACGTGCCCTCGGAACGGAATGGTGCATCCAGCAATGTAAGGAACTGATGAGTCACAATGTACCCAGTATCCATTTCTATACAGTAGGTGCTGCCCGTGCTGTACACGATGTAGCCCAGGCCATCTATTAACCCATATTCGCTGCAGTCATGTTCTTCAAAGATGTCATCGGACAAAGCGCTGTAAAGCAGCATCTGCTGCAAAGTGTCCAGCAAGGAAAGCTTCCTCATGCCCTGTTGATTACCGGGCCGGCAGGAAGCGGCAAACTGCCTTTGGCGCTGGCACTGGCCAGCTATGTATGCTGCGACCACCCTTCGGATACGGACGCATGCGGTACATGCCCCTCGTGTGTGAAGGTCAAGAAACTGATACACCCGGACATCCATTTCGCTTTTCCGATAGTCAAGAAGAAAGCCGGCAAAGAATGGGTCTGCGACGATTTCATCAACGAATGGCGTGAAACCATACTGAAAGACCCTTACATGGATCTGCACCGCTGGATGGAAGCCATTGGCGTAGAGAACCAGCAACCGCAGATTTACGTCAAGGAAAGCGATGAAATCCAACGGAAACTCTCGCTGAAAGCCAGCCAGGGTGGCTACAAGGTGATGATTATCTGGTTGCCTGAAAAGATGAACATAGAATGCGCCAACAAACTGCTGAAGCTGCTGGAAGAGCCTCCAGCCTTTACCCTTTTCCTGTTGGTAAGTGAGGAACCGGCTGCATTGCTCCCTACCTTGGTAAGCCGTACACAGCGCATTCACCTTTCTCCCATCGAGGAAGAACTGCTGGCTAACTGGCTACGTAAAAAATACATGCTTTCCGCCGAAGATGCCGATGAAATCGCTCACCGTTCGGAAGGAAGCCTGCTGAAAGCTGTCGAAAACATCCACCTCAGTGAAGAGCAACGCATCTGTTTCGAAAGTTTCGTCAACCTGATGCGGCAAGCCTACCGACGAGACATCCGTTCACTGAAACAATGGAGTGAACAGATTGCCTCACTGGGACGGGAACGCCAGAAGAATTTCCTGGTCTATAGCCAACACATGCTCCGGGAAAATTTCATCTACAATTTCCATCGTCCGGAAATGAACTACATGAGCAGTACGGAGCGGCAGTTCGCCGTCCGCTTCTCGCCGTTCATCAACGAAAAGAACGTCATGGAAATCATGGATCTGCTCAGCGAAGCCCAACAGCACATCGAGCAGAACGTAAATGCAAAAATGGTATTCTTCGATGTAGCCCTACGCATGATTGTGCTACTGCTGAAGAAATAATATATAGCAAACAAACAAAACAATGAATAACGAATTTATCCTCAAGAACGGAAGCGGAGGCCTTTGCTGCAAAGGCTGCGGACGTCAGAATAACAAGCTGAACACCTACGACTGGCTGGCCGACATCCCCGGAAACGGCGATGAGCAGGAAATCGTGGAAGTACAGTTCAAAAATACACGCAAGGGATATTTCAAAAACAGCAACCGGCTGAAACTGGAAAAAGGTGATGTGGTCGCTGTAGAAGCCAGTCCCGGACATGATATCGGAACAGTAACCTTGACCGGCAGACTCGTTCCGCTCCAGATGCGGAAATCCGGAATGAAACCGGATACGGAAATCAAACGTATCTACCGCAAGGTAAAACCCATTGACATGGAAAAGTATGAAGAAGCCAAGTCGCGTGAACATGCCACCATGATCAAGTCACGGAAAATCGCCGAAGATTTAGGACTTCAGATGAAAATCGGTGACGTAGAATACCAGGGCGACGGAAACAAAGCCATCTTCTACTACATCGCCGACGAACGAGTAGACTTCCGCCAACTCATCAAAGTATTGGCTGAAGCTTTCCGCGTACGCATCGAAATGAAACAGATCGGAGCCAGACAAGAAGCTGGACGTATCGGTGGTATCGGTCCATGCGGACGCGAACTCTGCTGTGCTACATGGATGACCAGTTTCGTTTCTGTCTCTACCAGCGCAGCCCGTTTCCAGGACATCTCACTGAATCCACAGAAATTAGCCGGACAGTGTGCTAAACTGAAATGCTGTCTGAACTACGAAGTGGATGCCTATGTGGAATGCCAAAAGCGGTTACCAAGCAAAGAAATCGTGCTGGAAACCCAAGATGCTACATACTACTACTTCAAGGCAGACATTCTGGGAGGTACCATTACGTACAGTACCGACAAGAGTTTCCTGGCCAATGAGGTCACTATCCCTGCCCGTCGGGCCTTCGAAGTTCTGAACATGAACAAACGGGGAGAAAAGCCACTGAAACTGAACGAAGATACAACAGCCCGCGAACCGGATAAACCGAAAGACCTGCTGGAACAGGAAAGTGTTACCCGCTTCGACAAGAGCAAGAACGCCAAGAACAAAAAGAAAAAGAACAAAAGCGAAACACGCAACGAAAATAACGGACCGAAAAACAACGGACGACAGAATCCGAACAAACCGTCAGGGAACGGAGAACAACCGGCCGAAAACAAACGTCCGGTAACTCCACAAGAACCGATGGCGGCAGCTGCCAAAAACAACGATACAACCGTTACGGCCGAAAATACGGTACCGAAAGAAAACCGGAACCGTGGTGACAGACAGCCACGTGAAAACCGTCCGCCAAGAGACAAGAACCGTCAGCCTAAGCCGAACAAGAACAAGGAACAGGGTACTTCGGAAACACCGGAAATGAAAGCTCCGGAAAACAAGCCTAATGAAAACAGACGGCAGGAAGAACGGAACAACCAACCCAAACGACGTGAAAGAACAGAGGCACCGGAAGGCCCAACCGCCCGCGAAAACGGACAACCGGGTGAACAGAACAACAACCGGAATCGGAATAACCGCCGACCGAACGGAAACAACCGCCGACCCAATGACGGGAACGCCCCTGAAGGTGGAAATACCGAACCTCGGAAACAGGAGGGTGAAATCCATGCCTAATCTACCGTCATTCTTTAAACAATATAGTACATACATGCTGTCAGTTCTTCTGCTTGGAGGATTGGCAGCATGCCATACTGATACAGTCTATCACGTCTATCATCCGGTTTCTGAGAACGGATGGAGCAAGCAAGATACACTGACCTATACCCTTTCAGACAGCTTGAAAACAGGATGTTACCAATTGGAAGTAGATATACGCCATACGGAAGCCTATCCTTACCGGGATATCTGGTTGGAACTGGCATTCGAACGTAGAAAGCCTCAACAGCAACTTGCCGTAACCTCCGAACTGGAAGATTCACTGGATATGAATGAACCGGATATACCCACCGATTCCATGATGTGGGTAAGAGATACCCTTCATTTCTATTTGGCCGATGAACAAGGAAGATGGCTGAAAGGAGGTACCATAGGTAGTCTTTACCAGTTCAGTGCACCGGCCAGACCTTTCTGTCTGAATGAGAAAGACGGAAAAACTTTCCGAATCATCCATATCATGAAAGACAATCCGTTGCAGGGCATACACGATATTGGAATCCGACTGTTTCAACCATCCTCCCAAACAGAATAATTCCATCAACGGTCACGACCGGCATCGATCCTCAGGAAAACAAACAACAAGATTGTAAATCCCCACAGAGACGAACCGCCGTAACTGAAGAACGGTAAGGGTATACCGATAACCGGAGTTACCCCCAACACCATACCGATATTGATGAACAGGTGGAAAAAGAAAATACTCAATACACAATACCCATAGACTCGGCCGAAACGGGAAGTCTGCCGCTCCGACAATACCATCAAACGTAAAATAAAAGCAGTAAATAACAGCAAAACAAGCGCAGAGCCGAAAAATCCCTGCTCTTCACCCACTGTACAGAAGATGAAGTCTGTATCCTGCTCCGGTACATATTTCAACTTTGTTTGAGTACCGTTCAGGAAACCTTTACCCCAAAATCCACCGGAGCCAATGGCAATCTTACTTTGATTCACATTATAACCGGCACCCGCAGGGTCGTCTGTTATCCCCAACAAAACCTCAATACGGATTTTCTGATGAGCCTCCAGGACGTTATTGAATACATAGTCTATCGAATAAAAGAATACAGCAGAACCAACCGTAAAGACCAAGATATACATATAATTGGCCAAACGTTCCCTGTAATACAGATAAAGCAGGTAAAGTACAATGGCTGCCGCCAGTACCATTTCCACAATTACGACATTAAAAGGAATGACATAGCATGAAAACAAGACCGCCAGCAGAATAACTCCGCCACTGACTCCTAGGATGTAACAGGCAAAACGACGATGCAACTTAGCATAAGAATAGAACAGTAAGCCAGACAGCAATACAATCAATCCCCATACAGAAAAAGCTCCCCAAGGGGTCGTCTCATCCGGCATCAAATCTGCACTGAAACGCACGCCTACGATGAAATACACAACCGCACAAATCCCCGCGAACAAAATGGAACCGGTCATTCCTTCCCGGTAAAGTACCAAAAAGAATGACAGATAAACCAATGCGGAACCGGTCTCCTTCTGAAGAACAATCAACACCATCGGCAAGAGAATAATCCCCAAGACTGCCAACATGTGCTTCTTCCGTTTCATCGAGAACGTATACTCCCCCATAAACTTGGCCAAAGCCAAAGCCGTAGCGAACTTGGCAAATTCAGCCGGCTGCAAGCTGACTGGACCGAGAACAATCCAGGATCGGGAACCCTTGATTTCGTGCGGATTAAAAATGGTACCAAACAGTAACAATAACAAGATACCGTAAATCAGGTAAGCATACGTATCGTAGAATTTATCTTCCAGCATCAGCAAGACAAATCCCAAGCACAAGGAACAGCCCATCCACATCAGCTGCTTTCCGGCACGGGTCCCGAAGTCCAGAAAATTAGGTTCCCCATAATCATAGCTGGCTCCACACACACTGAACCATCCACAGACCAGCAATATCAGATACAGACCGATGGTCCACCAGTCGACTGCCTTCCAAATACTATCTTTCCTGTAACCCATAATCAATTCTACGGTTTTGAATTTCCGTCGCCATCTCTTCATCTTCAGGCGACAATTTTCCTTTCAGGTATTGCTCAATCATCAACCGGCCGATAGGTACTCCATACGTAGCTCCCCATCCACCGTTCTCTACGTATACGGCTATGGCAATTTTCGGGTCATTCATCGGAGCGAATCCCATGAAGGCCGAATGGTCTTTTCCACGGTTCTGCGCCGTACCTGTTTTACCGCATACCTCAATGTCCGGCAGATTGGCCATACGGCAAGTTCCTCCCAATACGGCCGAACGCATTCCTTGTACCACTTCTTCGTAATGGACCTTGTCTACCATCGTATAATGCCGCTGCGAATAAACAGTATCTAGAGGCTCACCGGATACTTCCTTTACCACGTGCGGTGTTACGTAATATCCCCGGTTAGCGATGGTGGCTCCCAGATTGGCAATCTGCAAAGGAGTAGCAGTTACTTCTCCCTGACCGATAGCGATACTGATGATGGTCAGTCCGTTCCATGAACCCCGATAAGCCTTATCATAATATTTGGAGTTCGGAATCATTCCGCGTTTCTCACCTGGAAGATCGATACCCAACGGATAACCGAAACCCATGGAAACCATATAGTCCCTCCAGGTATCCATCGCCTTCTGTACTGTACCGTATTTCTGACGAGATCCGATCATATAATACAATCCCCAACAGAAATAACCGTTACACGAGGTAGCTATAGCAGGAATCAACGGTAACGGAGAACCGTGTGCGTGACATCCGACACGCAAACCACGGAAAACGAATCCATGAGAACAAGGGAAAGGGGTACTCGTAGTAATGACTCCTTCCTGCAGGAAAGTAAGCGCTTGAGTAGTCTTAAAAGTAGAGCCCGGGGGGTAGGCACCCATGATAGCACGGTTCAGCAAGGGTTTCCACGGGTCACGAGCCAATGCCAGATGATTCTTACCACGGTCACGCCCTATCATCAGATGCGGGTCATAAGTAGGCGAAGAAACCAGACAAAGCACCTCTCCCGTAGAAGGCTCTATGGCCACGATGCTGCCGATTTTTCCTTCCAGCAGACGTTCGCCCAACTGTTGCAGGTTGATATCCAGACTCAATTTCAAGTCTTTGCCAGGAACAGAAGCCTTATCAAACTTACCGTTCATGTATTTCCCCTGAATACGTCCACGGGCATCACGCAGCAGAATCTCTACTCCCTTCTCACCACGGAGCTGCTTCTCGTACGAACGCTCCACTCCCAACTTCCCGATAAAGTCGCCGGCTATGTAGTAATCATCATTCTCGATATCGGATTTCGACACTTCGGCCACATCGCCCAAGATATGAGCACCCGACGAATGGTTATACTGCCGGACCGTACGCCGTTGGATATAAAAGCCAGGGAACTTGAACAGTTTTTCCTGAAAGACCCCGCAATCCTCACTGGACAGTTGTGACAGGAAAATCTGATTGGTATACGGAGAATATCCAGGATTCAGCCGACGGTCCTTGATTTCGGCCAAACGTTTGCGCAAATAGTCAGGAGTAATCTTCAATGTCCGGCACAAGTCCATCGTATCGAGCTGCGTCACTTCTTTCATGACAATGGTAATGTCATAAGCAGGCTGATTATAAACCAGCAGCTCTCCGTTCCGGTCATAGATGATTCCACGACTCGGATACTGGATTTTCTTCAGGAAAGCGTTACTGTCAGCATTCTTCTTGTAGTCTTCACTCATGATTTGTAAAGAAAGCAGACGCAACAAATAGACCAGTACGATACACACCACCGCACCGGCAATCACATATTTCCGTTTCTCAAGGTCGTAATTATGCTCCACTATTTCTTCCTCCTCATAGCATCCAGACACAGAATGCACACCAAGGTAACCAGCGCATCTGTACTCATTTTTATCAACAAAGTCTTCACGTTGAAAAACGAAAAGGCATCCAGCAGATTCAGGACGATGGAAAACAGCAACGTACAAACCAAGGCATACCTGAAAAAGGACGAAAAGCCCATGACGGCAATTCCCGGTTCAAAATTCTCGGTCGGGTCACGTTGGGTCTGTGCAAACAGCAATGGCGGTCGTACAAATGCCAGGAAAGTGGCAGCAGCCGCATTCAGTCCCGGTGTATTACTGAAAATATCGATACTTAGTCCCAAGGCAAAAGCCCATCCCATCAGCACTTTACGGTTCACCTGTGAATTAAGCTTCAAGATGAAATAGATATAAAGCAAGGGAGTAGCATATTGATATATATGTACATGATTCAGCACCAGCACCTGCACCAGGAGCAGAATGACAAACCATTTGATCCGTTGTAAGAAAATCATAATCTCATCAGTTGTTTAATAGAACTTTCACACTATCCTCCAGCACCGCTTGTTCTCCGTAATTAAGAGGTGCGATGACCTGCACATCATTCAGACGGGCAAAATCTGTAAACAGACGAATCTTCAACAGATAAGAAAGTCCGTCATGACTGTCGCTCATATCATCGACCGTACCGACCGGTATCCCGACCGGAAAGACAGAACTGTGTCCACTGGTCACCACAGTATCACCCAAAGCAAACTCCGAATGTCGTGGCAAGTCCTCAAGATAAGCATACTGCGAGGAGTTACCGTCCCACTTCAAGATACCGAAATAAGAAGTCCGCTTGATTTTGCAGCTGATATTACTCTTGGCATTAAGCACAGGCAATACAATGGAATGATGAGAAGCTGTCAGATACACGATACCCACGATTCCGTTCCCGCAGACAACCCCCATTTCAGGCTGTATACTGTCAGCACTCCCTTTATCGAGGGTAATGAAATTATTGGCCTGTGTCACGCTGTTGTTCACCACATGTGCATCTACAATCCGGTAATTCTGAAGTGCCTCCTTCCGCAAGCGGGTAATGGCCATAGTATCTTTTCCATACTCAGCCAACTGACGCGACAGATTCTCCACTTCCAGTTCCAACTGTACATTACGGGCAGTCAGCCTTTCGTTCACACCACGCAAACCGAAATACTGGGTTACCTGGTGAGAAGTCTCATAAATCACTCCGGACACATAATTGGCCGAAGAAAAGAAGACGCTTCCCTGATAATTGTTGAAACGGAACAACAATACGAAACTAACGATTTCCAACAAAACGAACAGAAACCAATAATCGTATTTTAATATAAAATTAATGAGATTACGCACGTCAATACACTGGTTTTCGGGAATGAGCGTTAAACAGTTCCTGTCTGTGCTCCCCGGATTTCTATTACCTCCATAAACAAACAGTGAGGATGAAACTGTGTGATACCCATACAGTCTCAACCTCATGTGTTATTTCATACAAGTAGAAGGTCTCTACTAACTTCAACGCATCAAGAATGAAAAACGGTCTACATTCTTCAAGGCGATACCTGTTCCCTTCGCTACGCTCAACAGTGGTTCGTCAGCAACGTGGAACGGAATGTTCATCTTGTCAGTCAGACGTTTGTCCAGGCCACGGAGCAAAGCACCACCACCCGTCAGATAGATACCGTTGGTCACGATATCGGCATACAGTTCAGGCGGCGTATTTTCCAATGCGCTCAAGATAGCTGTTTCAATCTTGGCGATACTCTTCTCCAGACAGTGGGCAATTTCCTGATAGCAGACAGGGACTTCCATCGGCAGAGCCGTAATACGGTTAGGACCACGCACCACGTAATCTTCCGGAGCCTGGTCACCCAGATCAGTCAAAGCGGCACCTACATGTATTTTAATACGTTCAGCCATACGTTCGCTCACCTTCACATTGTGCTGGCGGCTCATGTATTCCTGAATATCAGCTGTCAGATCGTCACCGGCGATACGGATAGAATTGTTCGAAACGATACCTCCCAAAGAGATAACGGCGATTTCGGTAGAACCTCCACCTATATCTACAATCATATTTCCTTCCGGAGCCTCTACATCCAGACCGATACCGATAGCGGCAGCCATCGGTTCGAAAATCAAATAGACATCACGTCCGTTGGCATGTTCCGCACTGTCACGTACAGCACGCAATTCCACTTCAGTCGAACCGGAAGGTACACCGATAACCATTCGCAATGACGGAGTGAACAAACGACGTCCGGTGTTCACCTTCTTAATCAGTCCACGCATCATCTGTTCGCAGGCATTGAAGTCCGCAATCACCCCATCGCGCAACGGACGTACCGTACGGATATTCGGGTTTTCCTTTTCATACATCAGTTTGGCACGTTCGCCTACGGCAATCATCTTGTCGGTCCGACGGTCGAGAGCAACGACAGAAGGCTCATCCACCACAATCTTGCCGTTACTTATAATAATGGTATTGGCTGTGCCAAGGTCCATCGCTATTTCTTGCGTAAAAGAGAATAATCCCATTTCCTATTCCTTTTTTGTCTAATTTAGTAGCGCCGACAGCCGTCTTCCGGCTATCGGCAAAATGAATCAATGTTTAAAGTGACGGATTCCCGTAACAACCATAGCCACCCCATGTTCGTTGCAATACTGGAAGGTAAGCTCATCCTTTACAGAACCACCCGGCTGGATAACGGCCTTCACACCTTCCTTGTCGGCAATTTCCACACAATCAGGGAACGGGAAGAAAGCGTCACTGGCCATAACGGCTCCATGCAGGTCGAAGCCAAACGATTTAGCTTTCTCGATGGCTTGTTTCAACGCGTCTACGCGGGAAGTCTGTCCCACACCGCTAGCCAGCAGCTGCTTGCCTTTAGCCAGCACGATAGCGTTGCTCTTGCTGTTCTTCACAATCTTGTTGGCAAACAGCAAATCTTCTATTTCAGCATCTGTAGCAGCTTTCTCTGAAACCTGCTTCAGGTCATTACGAGTTTCGATACGAGTATCCTTATCCTGTACCAATACCCCATTCAGCAACGAGCGGAACTGTACAGTGCTACCCTTACCTTCCTTACGGATAAGGATGATGCGGTTCTTCTTCTGTGACAGGACTTCCAACGCATCGGCATCGTATGCCGGAGCGATGATGACTTCGAAGAAAATCTTGTTGATTTCTTCGGCTGTAGCCCGGTCGACAGTCGCATTGGTAACCAGCACACCGCCGAACGCAGAAACCGGGTCGCCGGCCAATGCGTCTTTCCAGGCTTCGAGTACAGTGGCACGTGAAGCCAATCCACAGGCATTGTTGTGCTTCAGGATAGCGAAGGTAGTTTCATCAAATTCCTCAATCAAATCGACAGCTGCATTAATGTCCAGCAGGTTGTTGTAAGAAATCTCCTTTCCATGTACCTGTTCGAACATTTCTTCCAGCTTACCGTAGAAAGTACCTTTCTGATGAGGATTTTCACCATAGCGCAACGGGTGTCCGTCTTCTACTGCACAGCGGAAAGCAGTACCTTCTCCTCCGTCGAAATAGCCCCAGATGGCTGAATCGTAGTGAGAAGAAACAGCGAAAGCTTCGCGTGCGAACCAGCGTCTTTCGTCACGGGTAGTTACGGCACCCTTTTCATTCAGGATGTCCAAGAACGGTTTGTACTGGTGTTTGCTGGCCACAATCACCACATCGTTAAAGTTCTTGGCAGCGGCACGAATCAGTGAGATACCACCGATATCGATTTTTTCTATAATAGCTTGTTCTTCGGCACCCGAAGCAACAGTATCTTCAAACGGATAAAGGTCAACGATAACCAGGTCGATTTCCGGAATCTCGTACTGGGCAATCTGCTTCTGGTCTTCTTCCAGTTCGCGACGGCACAGAATACCTCCAAAGATTTTCGGATGTAATGTCTTTACACGTCCCCCTAAAATGGAAGGATAAGTAGTAAGATCTTCTACTGCTTTACACGGATAACCCAACGATTCGATGAAATGACGGGTTCCACCTGTAGACAGGAATTCAACTCCTTCTGTGTGCAGTTTGGCAAGTATTGCATCCAAACCATCCTTGTGATAAACCGAAATCAACGCGGTTTTGATTCTCTTTGACTCTGACATTACTATAGATTTTAGATTTGGGTGCAAATTTACAAATTTTCAGTTGATAAATAGGTGATATTTACGTGAAAATATCTTGCAATTTTGGAAAACCAGTTTCTCACATAAATTTTACCTTGCCACCGGACACCCCCTTTTCCTTCCGGCCCCGTTTTGTAACAGAAATGTAACATATATGTCTTTTTCCTATAACATGAGACTCCTATTTTTGCGGCAAAAATCAGAGAGTACAAGTATGGAAACAATTTATCTGGGGATTGTCATATTCCTGTTTATGCTGGCAGTGTTCGACCTGCTGGTGGGCGTCAGTAACGACGCAGTGAACTTCATGAACTCCGCTGTCGGAGCCAAGGTAGCCAACTTCAAGACCATTACCATCGTGGCTGCCATCGGGGTCTTTGCCGGAGCCATCCTAAGTAACGGTATGATGGATATCGCCCGTCACGGCATCTTCCAACCGGTCAATTTCAGTTTTTATGAAATCATGTGTATCTTACTGGCTGTCATGGTGACCGACGTCGTCCTGCTCGATGTCTTCAATACATTAGGGCTACCGACTTCAACCACCGTATCCATGGTATTCGAGCTGTTAGGAGGAACATTTATCCTGGCTTTGCTGAAAATCATGGGCGACGAGACCGGTCTTCTCACGTTGGGCGATATGATGAATACGGAAAAAGCGCTCTCCGTCATCATGGGTATCTTCCTTTCTGTCGCCATTGCGTTCATTGTCGGCACGTTCGTGCAATACATCTCCCGTATCATCTTCGGATTCAACTACAAGAAACACCTGTCATGGACCATCGGTATCTTCGGAGGAATCGCCGTTACCTCGCTACTATACTTTATTCTGATTAAAGGTCTGAAAAGCGCTCCGTTCATGACCGACGCTTCCAAAGGTTGGATTGAAGAGAACACAACCCTACTGATGACCGCCTGCTTCATCGGGTTCACTGTACTGATGCAGATTCTCCACTGGTGTAAAATCAATGTATTCAAGATTATTGTCCTGCTGGGAACCTTCTCACTGGCCCTGGCATTTGCCGGTAACGACCTGGTGAACTTCATCGGTGTCCCTTTGGCCGGCTTCTCTGCCTATACCGACTACGTGGCCAACTCCAATGGAACAGACATCCATCACTTCATGATGAGTTCACTGATGTCATCGGCCAAGACACCGGCCATCTTCCTCTTCCTTTCGGGTATCATCATGGTATACGCACTGGCTACATCGAAAAAGGCCAAGAACGTTATCAAGACTTCTGTCGACCTGGCCCGCCAGGAAGAAGGCGACGAAATGTTCGGTTCATCCGCACTGGCCCGTACCATCGTACGTAGAGCCACTTCCATCAACGAGTTTCTGGTCAAAGTCATTCCAGCCGGTGTACGCCGATGGATTGACAGCCGCTTCAATAAAGACGAAATCATCCTGGAGAACGGAGCTGCCTTCGACCTGGTACGTGCTTCCGTCAACCTGGTACTCTCCGGCCTGCTGATTATCATCGGTACCACCATGAAGCTGCCGCTTTCCACCACTTACGTAACCTTCATCGTTGCCATGGGTAGTTCATTGGCCGACCGCGCCTGGACACGTGAAAGCGCCGTATACCGTATCACCGGTATGCTTTCAGTCATCGGCGGATGGTTCATCACCGCTTTCGTAGCCTTCATCGTATGTGCCCTCGTCACATTCATCATGTTCTATACCAGCTTTGTAGGTATGGTCATCTTCATCGGAGTAGCCGTATTCCTCCTGATTCGCAGCAACATCAAATACAAACAGAAAGAACAGGCTGAAGGTCAAGATGACATTTTCAAGCGCATGATGAGCAGCAAGGACAAGAACGAAGTGCTTTCACTCCTGCGCCAGCACGTAAAGGAAACACTCACCAGCTACATCGGATTCACTGAAAAAGCCTATATCCAGATAACCGATGGATTCATCAACGAAGACCTGAAGAGTCTGCGTAAAGCTGTTAATGCTACCGATGACCAGCGGAAGATGTTGAAGAAACGCCGCCGGAAAGAAATATTAGGTCTGCGCAGAATACCTATCACAACCGCTATCGAAAAGAATACTTGGTTCCACCTGGGCAGTAACAGTTGCGAACAGATGCTATACTGCCTGAAACGTATCGGTGAACCATGCAAGGAACATGTGGACAACAACTTCAATCCGCTGACTCCGGAACGTAAAACAGAGCTGCAAGGTGTACGCCAGGAACTGTGTAAACTGATGGAACGTACCCAGTCTGCCATCGAAAACAATACATACGACGATGCCGACGATATCCTGAAGAAAGGCGATGAGCTGAAGAATACCATCTCTGCCTTACGTAAACAGCAGATGAACCGAATGCAGGAAAGTGACAGCAACCGCCTGAAAGTATCCATGGTTTATCTGAACATCTTACAGGAAACCCAGGAATTAGTAAGCATCTGGCGTCACCTGCTACGTGCCAGCCGTTTCTTCCAGGGAGATTACGTTCCTCAAGAGGGGCACCCGGAAATGCTGACAGAACATACAATCTGACAAACACACACTCTTTCTCAATTCTTGCGGGGATGTACCGAATGCGGTGCATCTCCGCTTTTTTATAACACAACGAACAGATACATCCTATCACCTGCAGCCGACAGACATCATCCAGCCACTTGAGATCACACATATTCCTTCATTCATTCTCTCAGACGTACCCACCTTGTGTTCGTTCTACTTCCACAAAACGTATGTTTTCAGACCGCAGGACCTACATTCCACATGTAAAAGACATACGTTCCTGACACGGAAAATCTAAAAAAGAAACAAACAAAAACGGAACAGGTGGAAGAAGCGCGACCGACCTCTTCCACCTGTTTATGTTATTATCCGATTAAAAACCACTTTTTCAGAAATGAACCATTTCCCGCTTCCGCTGCTGATAAAGCTGATAAGAATTGACTACATTATGCCATACACTGTAGAAACCGGCAGCCACGGCTGTAACGGGAGTCAGAAAAGTATATCCCATCCAGATGGCTACTACCGTATTCTTCTGCCCCAATGCCTGTCCGGCACTGATGGAATCGTGATAGACACGGCCGATACGCTTTCCTATCCAGAACTGAAGCCCGCAGCAAATCAAAGACACAATGGCCAGTCCGGCTTGATAACCGAATGAATAATCGCTATGCATGATACTGCGTACCGTTACCGCAATAGCCAACATCAAAGCCACTGCCCACAAGTAAAAAGTCAGGTTATGGAACTCGCCCAACCGATGATGCATGGCAGGCCACAAATACCGCAGCAGCACTGCCGCAACAAAAGGCAACAGCAACAACGGAAATACTTTACCCAATATCAGAATAAAAGCGCCCCAGAAAGTCATATCCGGATTAGGATGTACCAACGGAACCAGCAAAGGCACCAGAAATGCCGCCAACAAGTTACTCAAAATGGTATAAGAGGTCAGATGACCGGCATCACCCCCCAGTTTACGGGTAACCACAGCCGCAGCAGTGGCTGTAGGACAAATCAGGCACAGCATCGCCCCTTCCATCCAGACTCCGCCTGCCATATCGCGGAACAGCAACAGGATTCCTCCCAGCGACGAAAAACTTCCGGCTTGTACCAGCAACAGCCAGGCATGCCATTTACACGGACGCAGTTCCGACAAATCGACCTTACAGAAGGTCAGGAACAACATCAGAAAAATCAAGACCGGCTGTATAATCGCAACCGCATGATTGACGAACGGTTTTGTACCTGCCAGAAAAGGCAGATTGACATACACAAAATAAAGGATGACTCCCAACGACATAGCTATCGGGAGTGTCCAGTCCTTTATAAATTGAATGATTTTCATATTGACCTCAACTTTCAAACAGTTTACTGCGAACCAACAAGCAAGCTCCTACCATACCGGCCTTATCTTTCAGTTTCGACAAGACAACCGAAGAATCCTTGTTGACCAGATTCAATGTATATTTCCGGATAGCTCCCTTGACCGGCAACAGAATATAGTCTTCCGTAGCAGAAAGCGAACCTCCGATAATGACCAGTTCCGGATTCAACAAATTGATGACGCCAGACAGATAACGCCCCAACAGCATACCGATTTCCTCTACCAGTTCGATGCAAAGCAAATCCTCCTTATTGGTAGCCCTGATGATATCGTCCAGTGTTACACTCTCTTTAGCCGCAAGGATGCGTTCAGACAGAATGGAACTTTTTCCTTCAAGTACCTGTTCACACAGCTTCCGGTACAAAGCCATCCCCGAGACCTCGGTCTCCAGGCACCCTTTCTTTCCACAATGACAAAGTATTTCATTATCGAACACACTGAAATGGCCTAACTCACCGGAAAATCCGGATTTACCGGCATAAAGCTGTCCGTTAATAACCAGACCGACTCCCAAGCCCCAGCTCAGATTGACAAAAACAATGTTCTTTTCACCTTTTACCACACCTTTCATACATTCACCGTATGTCATGACACGGGTATCATTATCTATACTTACCGGGATTCCTATCTTTTCAGTCAGCACTTCATTCAAAGAGCGCTCCTCAAAATTAAACAGACTGAAACTATATCCCAAATCAGGGTTGACACGTCCCGATATATTGACTCCTACCTGCAGTATCTTGTCCCGCAAAGTTGCGTTGTCGTCTATAAAAGCTTGAATCTGTCCACAAAGCATATTCAAAGCCTCGGGTGTATTGACCAGACGGAAAGGAACATTCAGCCATTCATCGATGATATCACCCGTAAAATTCATCAGACCGATATTAATATCTGTTTTTCTGACATCTACACCCACGAAATAACCGGAATCAGCATTCAGCCCATACAGTGTCGGCGGTCTCCCCTCCCCGGTCTCCAATTTCCCATAGTTGACGATAAAACCATCCTCGCACATTTCTGTGATGAACTTTGTCACCGTAGGTACACTCAAATTCAGTTCCTTCGCCAAATCCGGAATCGTAGAGGAACGGTTATACATATAATATGTAATGATGCGTTTCTTGGTGACTGCGCTCTTTGCACCTCGGGCTATTTCGAGCAATAAATGATGTTGCGGCATAATAATAGATTTTAATTCGACAGCAAAGGTACATCATTGTTTTGAAAATTCCCTGATTCTTATTATATTCGGAACAAATTAAATCACTATTAAGCATGAAAATCATTTTCCGACTCTGTTTCCTGGCTCTTTTAAGCATCTATTTTCCGACATTATTGATTGCCCAGAAATCCGATACCCACATTCCCGATTACCCCATCCGGAAAGGAGTTTCCGCTCCCTTCGCCGGATTTGCAGGTTCCACACTGATAGTGGCCGGCGGCTGTAATTTCCCGGACAAACCGGCAGCGGAAGGAGGGAAGAAAGTCTATTATGCGCAAGTATACAGCCTGACACCCGGCACTTCCTCCACACAATGGCAGGAACAGGCACCCCTTCCTATTCCTGTTGCATACGGAGCATCGGTAGAAACAGAAGAAGGACTAGTCTGTATCGGAGGAATGAACAACGACTCTACCTCGACTGCTGTATATCGCATCGGATTCCCGCAAACGGATTCCGAAGCTTCTCAGATTACCCCCTTGCCTTCCCTTCCTACCGGTATAGACAATGCAGCTGCCGCGCGTGTAGGTAATATCCTTTATATTACTGGAGGAAACCAGCCTCAACAGGAGAAAGCGCTTTATGCGTTATCCACCGAGCAACCGGACTCCTGGGACAGACAGACCGATTATCCCGGACAGCTACGGGTACAACCCACCCTGATAGGAACAGACAGTTCCTTGTATCTGGCCGGCGGATTCGCCTTCAATGCTACAGACAAGACCTGTACACTGGCCACAGACATCCTACGGTATGAGCCGTCCATCCAAGAATGGAGTGTAGAGACTTCCATTCCACCTTATCCGGACAATACCCCCCGCTGCCTGGTTGGCTCATCGGGCGTGGCTTACGGCAATTACCTGATCTTTACCGGTGGTGTATATGCTCCACTATTTAAAGAAGCCATGGAAGGAAAACAAGACGACCAATACCTGAAGCACGAACCGACATGGTATCAATTCCACGATGACCTCCTCATCTACCATACGACAGACAAATCCTGGAAAATCATACCGCATGTAGCCGGAATGGCGAAAGCGGGAGGCGTATTACTACGGAAAGGAAACACACTCTACATGATTTGTGGAGAAATCAAACCAGGAATCCGCACAGCGGAAATTCCTGTTATCTCCTTATCAGACCTATTGAAATAATCGGTTTTCTTATTGAATTATATAAAAACGTAAGTATTTCTAAAAAACAAAGCAATAAATCTGTTGTATTTTAAAAAGCAATTTAGTACTTTTGCCGATACTTAATAAACAACTTTACAAACGAAGACTATGGAAAAGATCATTGGATTAATCGATGCCCCTTTTACTCCGTTTTATGAAAATGGAGAAGTAAATTATGAACCGATTGAAGCCTATGCCAAAATGCTGGCAAAAAACGGCTTGAAAGGTGTATTTATCAACGGTTCATCCGGTGAAGGCTACATGCTGACTGAAGAAGAACGCATGAAACTGGCCGAACGATGGATGGAAGTAGCACCTGAAGGGTTCAAAGTAATCGTACACGTAGGAAGCTGCTGCGTAAAGGCAAGCAAGATGCTGGCTGAACATGCCCAGAAAATCGGTGCATGGGGTATCGGTGCCATGGCTCCTCCGTTCCCGAAAGTAGGACGTATCGAAGAACTGGTGAAATATTGCGAAGAAATTGCGGCCGGCGCTCCGAACCTTCCGTTCTATTACTACCACATTCCGGCATTCAACGGTGCTTTCCTGCCGATGACCGAATTGCTGAAAGCAGTGGACGGACGCATTCCGAACTTTGCGGGAATCAAATATACCTACGAAAGTATTTATGAATACAACCAGTGCCGTCTGTATAAGAACGGAAAATTCGACATGCTGCATGGTCAGGACGAGACTATCCTTCCTTCATTGGCTATGGGTGGCGCACAAGGTGGTATCGGCGGTACAACCAACTACAACGGTATCAACCTGGTAGGAATTATCGATGCATGGAAAGCCGGCGATATCGAAAAGGCACGTGAATTGCAGAACTTCTCACAGGAAGTCATCAACGTCATCTGCCACTATCGCGGAAACATCGTAGGCGGCAAACGTATCATGAAACTGATAGGACTGGACTTGGGCAAGAACCGTACTCCGTTCCAGAACATGACCGACGAAGAAGAAGCTCGCATGAAGGCAGAACTGGAAGCCATCAATTTCTTTGAACGTTGCAACAAATTCTGATATGATGGATACCCGTACCTATTTAAACTACTGGGCAGAACTGTACAAGACAGACATGCTGACCAACATCATGCCGTTCTGGCTCCGCTACGGAGTCGATAAAGAGCATGGAGGTATCTACACATGTGTTGCCCGGAACGGAGAATTGATGGACAGTACTAAATCTGTCTGGTTCCAAGGACGTTTCGCATTTACCTGCTGCTACGCCTACAACAACATCGAGGCACGTCCGGAATGGCTTGAAGCAGCCAAATCTACCCTCGACTTCATCGAGGAACACTGTTTCGACCGCAACGGACGCATGTATTTCGAAGTCGCTGCCGACGGTACCCCGTTACGCATGAGAAGATACGTATTCAGTGAAAGTTTCGCAGCCATTGCTATGGCTGAATATGCTCTCGCCACTGGCGACAAGAGCTATGCAGAAAAAGCATTGAAGATTTTCAAGGATATGCGCCGTTTCCTGCAGACTCCGGGAATTCTGGAGCCGAAGTACCTGCCAACCGTTCAGGCACAGGGACACTCCATCACCATGATTCTCATCAATGTAGCTTCACGCATCAAAAAAGTCATCAATGACCCGGAACTGGATGAACAGATTGACACGTCACTGCATGCACTGAAAAGTTATTTCATTCATCCGGAATTCAAGGCATTGTTGGAAACAGTCGGTCCGAAAGGAGAATTCATCGATACCATCAACGGACGTACCATCAACCCAGGCCACTGTATCGAAACAGCCTGGTTCCTGCTGGATGTAGCCATGGACCGGAATCAGGATAAAGAAATCATTGATCTGGCACTGACCATCTTTGACTGGTCTTGGGAATGGGGATGGGATCCTAAATACGGCGGAATCATCAATTTTAGAGATTGCAAGAACTTGCCTCCGCAGGATTACTCGCAAGACATGAAATTCTGGTGGCCGCAAACAGAAGCAATCATTGCCTCACTGTATGCCTATAAAATCACCAAAGACCCCGCTTATCTACAGAAACACCGTCAGATTAGTGACTGGACCTATGCACATTTCCCGGATCCTAAATATGGTGAATGGTTCGGGTATTTGCATCGGGATGGCAGTGTAGCTCAACCGGCCAAGGGGAACTTATTCAAAGGTCCGTTCCACATTCCTAGAATGATGACGAAAGGATACACCTTGTGCAAGGAAATCCTGACAGAACTATAAACTTCTCATTCTTGTATTTTATACTCTACCTTCAGGCTCGTTCGGAAACAAACTGCCTGAAGGTCTCTTTAAATCTTTAAATCCAAGACTTCATTACTTATTGACCAATTGAATTCTACTACCTGAAAAAATAACCACTTGGAATATAGAAAACTATCTGATTCCAGTATCCAAACCTATCTTCCTTATGAAAAAATCGAACGTTTACCCTTGGATTGTCGTCGCTTTATTATGGGGTGTCGCACTTTTAAACTATATGGACAGACAGATGCTCAGTACCATGAAAGATTCGATGCAGATTGACATTGTAGAATTGCAGTCTGCAGCAAATTTTGGTCGGCTCATGGCTGTTTTCCTCTGGATTTACGGACTGATGAGTCCTGTAGCAGGATTAATAGCTGACAGACTGAACCGAAAATGGTTGATTGTATGTAGCCTGTTTGTATGGTCAGCAGTTACATACCTGATGGGGATAGCTGACACTTTCAACCAGGTATTCTGGTTACGTGCACTGATGGGAATCAGTGAAGCACTCTATATTCCCGCAGGCCTCTCCTTGATAGCCGACTATCACACCGGACGTTCCCGCTCACTGGCTGTAGGTATCCACATGACCGGTCTGTATACCGGACAAGCCATCGGAGGCTTCGGCGCCACTGTAGCTGCTGCTTTCTCCTGGCATACCACTTTCCATTGGTTCGGAATCATCGGTATCGCATACGCTATTATCCTGATGCTTTTCCTACGTGACAAGAAGAGCGAACCTGTAACTCCTGTACAGACTGCCGATACAGACGAACAGAAAGTCAACATTTTCCAGAGCCTGCGGATGCTGTTCAGCAACATCGCTTTTTGGGTCATCCTGCTGTATTTTGCCGCACCGAGTCTGCCGGGATGGGCCACCAAGAACTGGCTGCCGACTCTGTTTGCCGAAAACCTGAATCTTCCAATGTCTCAGGCAGGTCCGCTTTCTACCATCACCATTGCCGTTTCTTCATTCATCGGAGTACTGACCGGTGGCCTTCTATCCGACAAATGGGTACAGCGTAACCTACGCGGACGTATCTATACAGGTGCTATCGGACTGGGACTGACCATCCCTTCCTTGCTTCTGCTGGGATTCGGACACAGCTTGGTAGCCGTAGTAGGTGCAGGTTTGCTGTTCGGTATCGGTTACGGTATTTTCGATGCCAACAACATGCCAATTCTTTGCCAATTCGTTTCAGCCAAACAACGAGCTACCGCTTATGGCGTAATGAACATGACGGGAGTATTTGCCGGAGCAGCCATCACTGACCTGCTGGGCCAATGGGGCGACGGAGGTAATCTAGGACTGGGATTCGCTATGCTGGCCATCGTGGTAGCAGTTGCACTCTGTGCCCAGTTGTATTTCCTGCGTCCTAAAACTGACAATGTAGAATAACCAAAGAAAAAAGACTATGATAATATCCAACTTACAAAATAGCGGAAGAGTAGAATCTCTTCATCCGCTATTCAAGAAGCTTTTCGACTATGTAAAGACTCACGACCTGTTGCATACGCCTTGCGGACGTATCGAACTGGAAGGGAACAATCTGTTTATCAACAATGTGAACCCGACCTGTGTAACTGCCGACAAGCAAGTTCTGGAACTGCACCGTGAATACATCGATGTACATATCCTATTGGAAGGAAACGAAACTATCGGATGGAAAGCCATCGAAGACCTGACAGAAGAAAAACAACCTTATCAAGCAGAAGGCGACTGTGCGCTGTATACCGACAAACCTACTACGTATATCAATCTGTTGCCGGGTCAGTTCGCCATTGTCTTTCCCGAAGACCCGCATGCCCCGGTCATCGGTGAAGGAAAAATCAGAAAACTTATCGGAAAAGTCAAATTATAACCCTATCACAACACACGATTATGAAGCGAATCTTTTCTCTTACACTAGGCTTGCTGGCAGCTATGGCCAGCCAGGCGGCCGACACCATTTATACGAAGGCTCCGCAGATTCCTATCCTGCTGGAACGGAACGATAACGTGCTTTTCTACATGCGGATGGATGCTAAAGACACCAAGAAACTGGACGAAGTAACAGTTACATTCGACAAGAATGTTCCTCTGTCGGCCATCAAATCCGTAAAACTCTATTATAGCGGTACAGAAGCTCCCCAAGACCGAGGTAAAAAGCGCTATGCTCCCGTAGAATACATTTCCAGCCACACACCGGGAAAAACCTTGGCTGCCAACCCGTCTTATTCCATCAAGAAAGACGAATGCCAACCGACCAGTCATACCTTAACATTGAAAGGCAACCAAAATCTTTTCCCTGGTATCAACTTCTTTTGGGTAAGTCTGGAAATGCAACCCAATGCGAATCTGAATACCCCGATTACCGCTGAAATTACCCAAGCAGTTACCGACGGAAAAATTAATCCTGTAAAAGATGCCTCAAAAAGCCCTGTAACCCGCCGCTTGGGTGTAGGTGTACGCCATGCTGGCGATGACGGCTCAGCCGCATTCCGTATTCCTGGACTGGTAACCACCAATAAAGGAACGTTGTTGGGCGTATACGATGTACGCTACAACAGCAGTGTAGACCTACAGGAACACATCGACATAGGCCTCAGCCGCAGTACAGACGGAGGGCAGACTTGGGAAAAGATGCGTATTCCACTCTCTTTCGGAGAACACGACGGACTACCTTCAGCACAGAACGGTGTCGGTGACCCTTCTATCTTAGTGGACACTAAGACCAATACTGTATGGATAGTGGCAGCATGGACTCACGGTATGGGCAACCAACGTGCCTGGTGGAGTTCCCATCAGGGAATGGACAGAAATATCACCGCACAGTTAGTCTTGGCTAAGAGCACCGATGATGGGAAAACTTGGTCGGAACCTATCAATATCACTGAACAGGTGAAAAAGCCGGAATGGTATTTCTTGCTGCAGGGACCGGGACGAGGCATCACCATGAGTGACGGAACTCTGGTATTCCCTATCCAGTTCATCGACAAGACCCGCATTCCGAATGCCGGTATCATGTACAGCAAAGACGGCGGAAAGACCTGGCACATCCATAACCATGCCCGTACCAACACCACCGAAGCACAAGTAGCCGAAGTTTCTCCGGGTGTCTTGATGTTGAATATGCGCGATAACCGCGGTGGAAGCCGTGCAGTCTATACGACAACCGATTTGGGTAAAACATGGAAAGAACATGAATCTTCACGCACAGCTCTGAGAGAACCGGTATGTATGGCCAGCCTCATCAGTGTTCCGGCAAAAGACAATGTTTTAGGTAAGGACTTACTGATTTTCTCGAATCCGAACAGTACATCCGAAAGAAAGGACATTACCATCAAAATCAGCATGGACGGTGGAAACACTTGGTTACCCGAACACCAACTGTTACTGGATGAGGGCTATAACTGGGGATATTCTTGTCTTACCATGATTGACAAGGAAACCATCGGTATCCTTTATGAAAGCAGTGTGGCACACATGACTTTCCAAAGCATCAAACTGAAGGATATCGTGAAAGAATAAAAAGCAGTGATGCTACATAGTTAATCATTTTTATCTGTTAGAGATTAACTACGAGAGTCTATCTGCCTTATACTTCTAAGCAGATAGACTCATTTTTTTCACCTTTTTATTTATAGAAAGCTGTACCCTTGTCAATTCTAAAACAAACAGTAAATCCGGACCCAGGATATGCTGTTCAGGAAGTATTTTTCACCACAAAAGACCATAATTTATATGCTATCCTAACGTCATATTCACATAAAAAAATAAAATTATGGGATATCAAAACAACGTCCAATACAACAATTCATCTGCTAGGCTATCCTCAGGCATTAAAATGGGAACAGGAAGGTAAAAATTTAGTTGTATATTTACCACAACTGACTTTTTCTGAAATGCCATGTGAATATGCATGGACTCTCAAAATAACCAATATCCAATAACGTTATAATATGAAATATTTTTGCTTTTTAATAATCCTCTATTATAGCTTACCCTGTGCTGGAAAAATATTCCCTCCCCTTCTGCCACAGCCTCAAAAAATAGTTTATACACATGAAAAGCTAATATTAGATCAAATCTATCTGGAAAATACAGAAAATTTACAGGAATGGTGTGCATGGTTACATGAGACCAATACAACAGTAACATCTATTCCAGCCCCAAAAACTATCAAAATTAATATTCTACCTCAACTTCCCGAAATTCCTCTCAATAGCCAAGAAGGATATAAAATCAAAATAACCAACAACCAAATACATATTTCTGCAACATCCTCAACAGGAACGTATAGAGCTTTACAAACCATACGACAACTGACATGTAAAGATAAAGATATATACTATCTTCCTACCTGTGAAATCACAGACTGGCCTGCTTTCCGCATCCGTGGATTCATGCACGATGTAGGACGTACCTATATTTCTTTGAAAGAACTCAAAAAAGAAATAGAACTCTTAAGTCGATTCAAAATCAATGTTTTCCATTGGCATCTGACAGAGAACCAGGCATGGAGACTGGAAAGCAAGCTCTATCCGGAGCTTAATTCTCCTCAAAATATGACACGGATGCCAGGAAAATACTATACACTCCAAGAGGCCAAAGAACTAGTCAAATTCTGTAAAGAACATCATGTAATGTTAATACCCGAGATAGATATGCCGGGACATAGCGAAGCTTTCAATCGAGCTTTTCATGCAGACATGCAAAGCCAAAAGGGCATGGAAATCCTAAAGAAACTGATGGATGAAGTCTGTGAAACTTTTGATGTACCCTATATACATATAGGAACAGATGAAGTGAAATTCACCAATCCGGAATTTGTTCCGGAAATGGTCCGCTACGTACGGTCTAAAGGTAAAAAAGTCATTTCCTGGAATCCGGGATGGAATTATCAGCCCGGTGAAATAGATATGACCCAACTATGGAGCTATAGAGGAAAAGCACAACCGGGAATCCCGGCAATAGACTGTCGGTTCCATTATCTGAACCACTTTGATACATATGCAGACCTGGTAGCTTTATACAATAGCCGTATCTACAATTGTGGTCAGGGAAGTGAAGATATTGCAGGCAGCATCCTGGCCATATGGAATGACCGTTATATCACCGATGAGAAACAAATCGTAGCAGAAAATAACTTGTATGCCAACATGCTGGCATTGGCAGAACGGGCATGGCTAGGCGGAGGCACGTGTTATTTTGACGGTCCAGAAACTTTACTACGGACAGAAACTCCGGAAACCAATCAGAAATTTGCCGACTTCGAACAACGGATGCTATGGCATAAACACCATACATTTGCAGGAGAACCGTTTCCATATGTCAGGCAGAGTCACGTAAAATGGAATATTACTGACGCCTTTCCCAACCAGGGAGACTTAAGAAAAAAATTTCCACCGGAAGATACAGAAGCAGAGACCTATGAGTATGAGGGAAAACGCTATAAGACTCATACGGTTAATGGTGCAGGCATCTATCTGAGGCATGTATGGGGGAACTTGGTACCAGGCTTTTACAAAAACCCACAGGAAAACCATACAGCCTATGCCACTACTTGGGTATATTCTCCAGAACAGCAGTCTGCCGGACTCCTATTGGAATTCCAGAATTATAGCCGATCAGAAAGTGATCTTCCTCCTGAACCGGGAAAATGGGATTACAAAGAAAGTCGCGCTTGGCTAAACGGACATGAACTGTTACCTCCCCAATGGCAAAGTATACACAAAGAACGGTCTAACGAAATACCTTTAACCAACGAAAACTGTGTATCAAGGCCACCCTTACAAGTACAATTACATAAAGGATGGAACAAACTCATGCTGAAACTTCCCATTGGTAAATTCCAAACTCCACAAGTAAGACTGGTCAAATGGATGTTTACAGCTGTATTTGTTACCCCTGATGGTACCGAATCTTTAGAAAATCTAATCTATTCACCCACTAACCCTGAAAAACAATAAGGACATGACGAAAAAAACATTTTTATTGCTCTTTACCTGGCTGACAGCCGTCACACTCTATGCACAACAGGACAAATCTCCTAAGTATTCCACTTACTATTACCAGCGTGCGTCACTTTTCGAGAGTCTTCCTGTTACATCCGAAGATATCATCTTTATAGGAAACAGCATCACCGATGGAGGAGAATGGCACGAATTATTCAATAATCCGCATGTCAAGAATCGAGGCATTAGTGGCGATACGACACAAGGTGTATTCGACCGACTGGATGCTATTGTAAACGGGCAACCAGCCAAAATTTTCCTGATGATTGGTATCAACAATGTACCACAAAACGAACCAGCAGATACCATTGCAGCTGGCATCCGACTCATTGTACAGAAAATCAAGCAAGTGTCACCTGAAACACAAATCTATGTACAAAGCCTGTTACCAGTCACCACTTATTATAATAAATTTTATGAACATACTTGCCACTGGAAAGAAATTCCGGAAATAAACCAGAAAATCAAGACCGTGACAGAAAAAGAACAAGTGCAATACATCGATTTGTTCTCACACTTCGTCGATGCCGAAGGACAGATGCAAAAACAATACACCAACGATGGACTCCATTTGTTGGGCAAAGGCTATCTGTTATGGAAAGAAATCATCACCCCCTATTTATAACCGAAATAAACTGACACTATGAACCGGAAATCTTTCTTTATCCTGTTTTTCCTCTTATTAACAGCTTCCTTATCACATGCTGACTCACCAACAAAAGTAGCTTGCATAGGAAACAGCATCACCTACGGTACAGGTACAGAAAATCCACGAGCTGAATCATATCCGGCACAACTGCAGCAATTATTGGGTTGTGATTACCTTGTAGGAAATTTTGGCAAGCCAGGAGCGACATTACTCAATCACGGACACCGTCCCTACATGAAACAGCCGGAATTCCAGAAAGCCATGGAATTTGCCGGAGACATTGCCGTAATACACCTGGGTATTAACGATACGGACCCTAGAAATTGGCCCAACTACCGGGATGAATTCGTCAGAGATTATCTAGCCTTGATTGATTCCTGCAGGAAAGCCAATCCACACTGTCGCATTCTGATATGCCGGCTGACACCTATTTCACACCGGCATCCGAGATTCGAATCCGGAACACGCGACTGGCATCGTGACATCCAACAAGCTATTGAAACAATTTCCCGTGTAGCCAATGTACAACTAATCGACCTCCATCAGGCCCTATATGCCTACCCCTTCCTTTTCCCAGACGGACTTCATCCCAATCCGGAGGGTGCCGGTATACTGGCGCACACCGTCTATTCGGCCATTACCGGAGATTTCGGCGGCCTACATTTGCCTCAAACCTTCACCGACTATATGGTACTACAACGCAATCGCCCTCTGACTATAGAAGGGATAGCCAACGCCGGTGAAAAAGTCACAGTCTGCATTGATGGGCAACAACACACTGCTACCACAGGATACAACGGAAAGTGGAGCGTAACACTTCATCCTATCAAAGCCGGGAACAACTATGAACTGACTGTTTCCACTCATAAACAAAAACAGACATTCCATCATGTTGCGGCAGGTGAAGTCTGGCTTTGTTCAGGACAATCGAACATGGAGTTCCAACTGTCGCAAACTATCACAGCGGATAAAGATATTCCCAAAGCAGACAATACAGATATCCGGCTATATCACCTGAAAGGGAAATGGGCTACCGATAACCGTGCATGGGAAGTATCTGCATTGGATTCCGTCAATCATTTGCTGTATTATCAACCTACACAATGGAAGCCTTGTACCCCACAACAAGTTGTCGGATTTTCAGCTGTAGCCTATTACTTCGGGAAAATGATTCAAGATAGTCTGAACGTACCAGTCGGATTAATCTGTAACGCTGTAGGTGGTTCACCCACAGAAGCATGGATAGACCGAAGTACACTGGAATTCCAATTTCCTGCTATTCTGAGAGACTGGACACAAAACGACTTCATCCAAGACTGGGTACGCGAACGTGCCTTGACCAATCTTCAAAAGAAAACAAACAAACTGCAACGTCATCCATACGAACCTTGCTACCTGTACGAAACAGGAATCCAAACATTGGAACAATACCCTATCAAAGGAGTCATCTGGTATCAGGGAGAATCGAACGCACATAACATGGAAGCCCACGAGAAACTGTTCAGTCTACTGGTACAAAGTTGGCGCAGGAACTGGCAATCACCCGAACTCCCTTTCTATTTTGTTCAGCTGTCAAGTCTCAACCGACCGTCTTGGCCGTGGTTTCGGGACAGTCAAAGACAGCTGATGCAACAGATTCCCCATACAGGAATGGCCGTTTCATCAGACAAGGGTGACTCACTGGATGTACATCCCCGAGACAAACGACCAATCGGAGAAAGACTGGCACGTTGGGCTCTACACAAGGAATATGGCTTCTCGAACCTTCTTCCGTCCGGTCCACTATTTAAATCGGCTCAGGTTGAGGGAAAACAGGTCGTGGTAGATTTCCTTTACGGAAAAGGGCTACAACCTTCCGATGGAAAAGAAATAATCGGATTCGAAATAGCTGAGACCGACGGACTATATTATCCGGCAAAAGCTACCATCCAAGGAGAACGCATCATACTGCACAGTCCACAAGTAAAAACACCACACTTTATCCGGTATGGCTGGCAACCCTTCACTAGAGCAAATCTGATGAATGCAGAAGGTCTTCCGGCTTCTACCTTCAGAGAAGAAATTTTTTAATCAATAGCAGCATCGATATTATATCAAACAATAGAGTTATCAACAAACTACGGTAAGAAGTCACCAATAATACTTTATTTGATAACTTCATTTAGACTTTTATTTAAGGTATTTATCCTGCTTAAACGACTTTAATTTAAAGGTTTATTTAAATAAAAAAGCGTCTATCTCCCATAATTTCAAGATAGACGCTTTCCTTTTATATATCTGTCTGAAGTTACCCTAACGCAACTTCAGACAAAAAGGGTTACTTGCAGTTTCCAGTGCAACGCGGTTTGATCTGCTTGAAGAAATCATTACCCTTGTTGTCTACCAGGATGAATGCCGGGAAGTCTTCCACTTCGATCTTCCAAATAGCCTCCATACCCAATTCCGGATATTCTACACATTCGATGCTCTTGATGTTGTTCTGTGCCAGGATAGCAGCCGGACCACCGATAGAACCCAGGTAGAAACCTCCATGCTTCTTACAAGCGTCAGTTACAGCCTGGCTACGGTTACCCTTAGCCAACATAATCATAGAACCTCCGTGGCTCTGGAACAAATCTACATACGGGTCCATACGGCCGGCAGTAGTCGGGCCCATAGAACCGCAAGCCATTCCCTTCGGAGTCTTGGCCGGACCAGCGTAATAAATCGGATGATCCTTGATATACTGAGGCAGGTCTTCACCACGGTCCAGACGTTCTTTCAGCTTAGCGTGAGCGATATCACGGCCAACAATGATAGTTCCGTTCAAAGACAGACGGGTTGCTACCGGATATTTATCCAGTTCAGCCAGAATTTCCGGCATCGGACGGTTCAGATCAATCTTCACAGCATTACCTTCACCAGCCTGACGCAGTTCTTCCGGAATCAGTTCACCCGGATTTGAGTCCAGTTTTTCAATCCAGATACCGTCTTTATTGATTTTACAACGGATGTTACGGTCGGCAGAGCAAGAAACACCCAAACCTACCGGACAAGAAGCGCCGTGACGAGGCAGACGGATAATACGTACATCGTGAGCATAATACTTACCACCGAACTGAGCTCCCAAACCGATGCGGTGAGCTTCTTCAAGAACCTGTTTTTCCAGTTCTACATCGCGGAATGCACGACCGTATTCGTTACCGGTAGTCGGCAGATTGTCATAGAAACGAGTAGAAGCCAGTTTCACAGTCAACAGGTTCTTCTCAGCTGAAGTACCACCGATTACGAAAGCAATATGATAAGGAGGACAAGCAGCAGTACCCAGTGTCTTCATCTTTTCTACCAGGAACGGAACCAGTGTAGCCGGATTCAAGATAGCCTTGGTTTCCTGATACAGATAAGTTTTGTTGGCAGAGCCACCACCCTTTGTTACGCAAAGGAACTCATATTCCATACCCTGAGTAGCTTCGATATCAATCTGAGCAGGCAGATTGCAACGGGTGTTGACTTCTTCGTACATGGTCAACGGAGCATTCTGTGAGTAACGCAGGTTCTCTTCAGTATATGTCTTGAAAACACCCAGTGACAAAGCTTCTTCGTCGCAATATCCGGTCCATACCTGCTGACCTTTTTCACCGTGGATAATAGCAGTACCTGTATCTTGGCAGAAAGGAAGTACACCCTTAGCAGCGACTTCTGCATTACGCAAGAAAGTCAAGGCTACATATTTATCGTTGTCACTGGCTTCGGGGTCGCTCAGAATCTTAGCAACCTGCTCGTTGTGAGAACGGCGCAGCATGAATGAAACATCACGGAAAGCCGCATTGGCCATTGCTGTCAGACCTTCTTTTTCGATTTTCAGGATAGGTTTTCCTTCAAACTCGCTTACAGAGACATAATCTTTGGTAAGCAGATAGTATTCAGTAGTATCTTTTCCGTGTTCGAACATCGGCTGATACTTGAATTCAGGTGTTGCCATAATTGAATGTTTTAAAATGTTAGTTATCGTTTGAAAGCAAAGGTACAAAGTAATATTGAATTTTTTCCTTAATTAGCGTAAAAATCTTTTCCAATACCTGCTTACTGTCCCATGGCACGCAACAAATCTTTACGAAGCACATCCACTCCCGGAAAACCGACATAGCGGGCCAACAATTTACCGTCATAACCGATAACCAGATACCCGGGAATTCCTGTAATGCCATAAGATTTACACAGATAGTCCCACTGCGGTTTCGATAACCGGTAATGAACACCATTCATTCCGGAAACAGCACCACGCCAGACCAGTTCCGGCGAAGTAGGTCCTGTCAAATAAATATAAACAATATCTTTTCCAGACAGGCTTTCCTTCAATGGACGCATAGCGGTAAAACTCTTCTTACACGGGCCACACCAGGTCGCCCAAAAATCCAACAGAACAGCCTGTCCACGGTGAGCTGCAAGGATAGCAGGCAAAATATCAGCACCTTGTACCAAGGTATCCAAATGTTCCACGACATGTCCTTTGACAGCCTTTTCACGGGCTACCAAAACCTCTACCTGCTTAATCCTTTCAGAGGTAAAATTCCGTACTTCAGTTGTCTGTATCTCCTCCAACTTCTTTTTATCAGGCGATGTCAATCCTTTCTTCTTCATACAATCCTGAATCACTGCACGGGCTCCGGTTATATCCTTCCACAACACAGAAGGCTCACGTAACTTACATACAGCATCCTGATAATCCGCATACCGATAGCCATACCAGCTATAGAAATCGTCAGACGCATCGGGCACTATTCCCCGTTGGGCCAACAAGCGGCACAGGTCGACATTCCAATTGGCCATCACATAATTCCGGAATGTCTGACTCACTTTCTTATCGTGTGTCAGTGCATTTTTCTTCTTGTCCATCAGCGAAACGAGCGATGCCTGATAGTCTTCGGCAGACATCTCCTTCATTTCCGCCTTTTCATCCGAAGTTAGGAACGCTTCCAGCTCCAACGGATATCCTCGTGTGGCCAATTCAGTATTCAAGGCCTCACAACTCCCCGTATACCAAGCTTTCTGACGGTTACGGAACGTTTTCTTCAGTACCTCCGAACCAGACATGCTGAGACGAGGCAAGTGAATGTATACCATCATCTCCTCTCCCGGCATCATGAGAAGATTCAGCGAAGCTCCATTCACCTGTAAACGGGCAGGAGTACCAGTCAACAGGCTTGTTTCGATATGAAAGGCTCCATCCGGCAGAATCTTAACCTGCTTCGACCAGGCTTCCGGAAACATCCAATCGGCAAGATGAAGGGTCATTTCAATCTCCATAGACGGTTCATATCCTAGCACATAGCCATTGATGATGTTTCTGCCTACCTTCAGCACCGGTGTCGGAAGCTCCGTATCCATACCGAATGACTGGTTCTCGAGGAAACTCGGCAGATATACGTAGGGTTCTTTGTCTACCAACTGGATGCCCCAGATTTTCCAGTTGAAATCCTTCTCTACAAAATTGATTTCATGAGTATCACGAGGTACAGGGTCAAAGGACAGGGTCACATAACTATGTCCGGACTCCGGAATCACATCAGGTTCCGTCAATCCATCAATAGAAACCTTATCCGTTTCCCGTAACCGGAACGATGCTTTTCCGGCTGTCAGGAATGTATTCGAAGAAAGCACCAACGGCTCACCGGGATTTCCATACATCACGGCATCCACCTGGGTATGGGCATCTGTCAAGATGATTTTCCGGATTTCAATCTTCGATGTATTCGTTGCAATAAAGCACGGATGCTCCACTTCTCTCCGTTCAGACACAGCAGCTTCTACACTTATACACAGCAACCAAACGAAACAAAACACCCACAAACTTCTCATTACATCCTCCTTTATCTTTATAACAGATTATCCAATCGAGCTATCAGTTCATTTCCCAATTCAGTTTTTACGCGGATATGTTCCAATACCGCCGTTACGAACGGATTGCTCTCGAAGGCTCCACGAACCTGTTCAAAATCGAGTTCCTGTTCCCTGCGGGTTCCGTCGGCTCCAAATCCGGTCATCGAGCTCAATGAGAACTCTTTACGGGCATCTTCATACACCATCTTGTCCAGTTCGACAACCGACTGCTGCCATTGCTTGACAATCGCGACAATGTCTTTTGCGGTAATCCGGGTTGCATCCAGCTGATAGAATTCCAGCATCTTCTCGTATGCCCATGTCCATTCGTACGTATAATAGTTCCGGTGCATTTCGGCAAACTGAGCATGCATCTCTGCCACTGTAGTCAGACTACCGGTCTCTATTTCCTGCATCAGACGTTCCACCTCACTCTTCGGAGCTATCAGTCCGGAAACATCCACCCATTCTCCGCCTCCTACCGGTGTATCCGGCTGCAGACGGGCACGGATTTCCTCGTCACTGGCAAAATGAAGGTTTTCCAATCGTTTGATGACCGAATTCCCCAAGAACTTATGGATTGCCATCTCATAGAACTTGATACCTTTATTCAAAGCCGAGTTCCGTATCTTTGCGCTCTGATAAGAGTAAATTTCGGAAGTCTCACCTGACACCTTCGACAAATCTTTCAGAATCATCCGTCCGGTCATCATCTTCTGGATGGTATAAGGACTCAGCAGGTTGTAGTTAATCTGGTCCAATCTGTCCGGGTCCTTACGCTTGTCACGCTTCGGCCATTTCTGCGCGTCACGGATTGTACCTACACTACGCAGATTCACACCCGGTGCCAGATAAGTGGTATTCTTTTCCTCTATCAGATAAGAGAAAGGCAGATTAGACGTATCCGGATGTTTCACATGTCGGCCCATCACCAGAGAGAATGCACCGATACGTGCCGGCCACAGAATATAGGAATCAGAAGTAGTCTTGGCTCCACGCTCCAAAGCACCCTGATGAATCGGACCTAACTTATACATGTGATTACTCTGGTTTGAACCGGAACCGGCATTCATGAACGAAAACATTCCTGCTATCAGCAACGTAGACTTGTGGTGAGTGACCGTAAAAGGCCCGGCAAAGATAGCACAGGCCTCGCCGTTCTCTTCCTGACAGTTACTGAAGAACAAAGAATCCGAAGCCGAGTAATTGTGTCCCATATGGCAAGCCTGGCCCACAAAACAACGGGACAGCATGGTACCGTCTTCCACGTTCGAGCCGCTGGAAATAATGAAGTCATCGCAAATGACACCGGAACCCACATGTACCGGATCATGCTCGTTACTGTTGATACTTCCGTTCTTCAGACGGCTGGTACCTTCTATCTGGCAATAATCTCCGACAAAAACATTCTTGATATAACCGGCATCTACGATGGTAACATGATTACCAATCTGTCCGCTGTCCGAAGTACGTTCCTTCACATAAGCCTGTACAATCTCCTTCATCCGTTCAATCAACTGCGGACGATGTCTATACAAAGCCATGATATAAGCTTCGTGTGCCGACAACCGGTCATGAATCATCACTTCACGCCCTCCTGTCTCATTCAACACAGAAACTTCTACCCCGTTACCGAAACTGGTTTCTCTATCCACCAGAATGATATCCACATTCTCTATAAATGTATCATGCCCGATCGTATAATTGGCAATGTAGTTCTTAACGTTCTCTATACAGCAGTTATCGCCTACTGTCACATTGTGTAAGGTTACGCGGCACAAGCCGGCATGTTTGCTCATTCCCCCCGGTAACTGGAACTCTTTTTCAAATACTCCCAAACGGATGGTACCGGAAAAACGGGTATAGTGTATATGAGTAGGTGTGAAATTCTCAGCGACCTGTATATTCTCCCATGAATCAGCTACACAAAGCTGTTTCTCCAGCTGAGCAATCTCAGCCGGAGTCAGTAAACGATAATTTGTTGCCATAGTGCTATTGTTCTTCTTCGTAAGATTGGTACAGGAAATCATTGTACGGATATTTCTGTACATGAAGTTCCTTTACCTTCTTATATAAACGTTCTCTTAATTCTTCGATATTCACCTTGTTCTTGGCCGAAATGAAGATGCAGTTGTCGTTCAGTTTGGCCATCCAGGTATTCATCAGTTCTTCCAAGGTGATATTTTCCTTGGTTTTGGGTGTCAGATCATCTTCCGCCTTTTCTACGTAAGTATAGGCATCAATCTTATTGAAAATAATCATGGTCGGTTTTCCGGCTGCGCCCAAATCAGCGATGGTCTTGTCCACAATCTGAATCTGTTCCTCAAAATCCGGATGAGATATATCAACCACATGCACCAACAAGTCCGCTTCACGCACTTCATCCAACGTAGATTTAAAGGATTCCACCAAGTCTGTTGGAAGTTTACGGATAAACCCTACTGTATCAGACAACAGGAAAGGCAGATTCTCGATAATCACTTTACGGACAGTGGTGTCCAAAGTAGCAAACAGCTTATTCTCCGCAAATACCTCACTCTTGGCCAAAAGATTCATCAAGGTAGACTTACCCACGTTCGTATAACCTACCAGAGCTACACGAATCAGGCGTCCACGGTTCTTCCGCTGGGTAGATTTCTGCGTATCAATTTCAGCCAGACGCTGTTTCAGCAATGCCATCCGGTTCAAAATGATACGACGGTCCATCTCCAGCTGGGTTTCACCCGGACCACGCAATCCTACGGAACCTTTTCCACCACCGGCACCGGAACCACCTCCTTGTCGTTCCAAGTGTGTCCACAAACGTTGCAGACGAGGCAGCATGTATTTGTATTGAGCCAGTTCCACCTGTGTCTTGGCATTGGCAGTCTGCGCACGCATGGCGAAAATATCCAGAATCAACGAAGTACGGTCCAATATCTTCACCTTCAGTTCGCCTTCAATATTTCGTATCTGTTTGGCAGAAAGTTCATCATCGAAAATGACCATACCTATTTCGGTCTCTTCCGATTCATTCTGCAATTCCAAGTATTCCTTGATTTCCTGCAACTTCCCTTTACCTACATACGTTACCGAATTAGGTGTATCCAGCTTCTGCGTAAACCGTTTTACGACCTCCGCCCCGGCCGTTTCTGCCAGAAAAGCCAGTTCATCCAGATACTCGTTCGTTTTACGTTCATCCTGGGTTTGGGTTATCAGACCCACCAGCACAGCTTTCTCAGTCTGTGCTTCAGAAATTACAAATTCTTTCATTCAATCTATTTAAATTCTTAATCACGCAAATATAACGAATTTTCTAACAAAAGAACAAAAGATTATGTTGAGATTAAGCAGAATAAAAAGTTACGGAGCTTCTGGCGAGAATCAATGACAGAATAAGAAGCAGATTACGATACAATTTCATTTCCCCGTTTAATGGCTTCACGCCTTCACAAGCCAGGCAGCATTCTGGCACACAGGGCGTTTCCGGTGAAGGGGGATGTTTCACCGTGAAGGATATGTCCCGTGAGGGAGGATTCACGGCGGAAGGCCGTGCGGGGCGTCCGGCGGACCGACGGCACG